>Ga0208872_1000482_pt1 | contig 29312 bp, 28 predicted proteins | sample CryBogCBH12Aug08_FD_185508 | JGI IMG/M metagenome (GOLD analysis project Ga0208872, IMG submission 185508) | Freshwater microbial communities from Crystal Bog, Wisconsin, USA - CBH12Aug08 (SPAdes) | ecosystem: Environmental > Aquatic > Freshwater > Lake | place: Crystal Bog, Wisconsin, USA...
TTTCGCGGCGGAAAAGAATTTCATTCGCTTACCGGACTTTTTCAAACGCGAAGCCTTTGAGGTATTCCGTTTCGGGAATCATCGGGATGATGGGATGATCGGGCGATTGCGCGTAGTGCGCGACGCGGCGCAGGACGTGACGCGTGTCATACGCGGCTGAGAGGAGCGTGTCCTGAAAGATTTCGGCGCTGACGTGGTGCGAGCAGCAGAAGGTGGCGAGCGTGCCGCCGGGTTTCAATAGCTTGAGCGCGCGCAGGTGGATTTCTTTGTAGCCGCGCAACGCATCATTCACAGAAGCGCGATTGCGCGTGAACGACGGCGGATCGAGGATGATCAAATCGAAACGCGGGATGACGCGTTCGTGCGGTTTGACGGCGGTGTTCAACTTGAGCCAGTCGAAGACATTCACGGTCTCGAACGAACAATTTTTCGCGATGCCGTTGGTCTTGGCGTTGCGTTCGGAAGCGGCAATGGCATCCGCGCTCTGGTCGAGCAAGTGAACGTGCGCCGCGCCCGCGCGCGCTGCGTGCAAACCGAAGCCGCCGAGAAAACTGAAGCAGTCGAGCACTTGCCCGCCTTTGGCGAACGCGGAGACGGCTTGATAATTCGCCTGTTGGTCGAGATACATGCCCGTTTTATGGCCGCCGACCAGATCGGTTTCAAACTTGAGGCCGTTGAGATTCACGGACACCGGCCCGTTTTGTTCGCCAACCAACATGCCGTTGGATTCGGTCAGGCCTTCAAATTTGCGCGAGGCGACGTCGCTGCGTTCGGCAATGGCGCGCGGCGAGAAAATATTTTGCAGCGCGGTGATGATATGCGCCTTACGGAGTTCCATGCCAAGCGCAGAAATCTGCACGACGAGCACGTCTTCATATTTATCCACGATGAGGCCGCTCAGGAAATCGCTCTCGGCATTGACGACACGGAAAGAAGTGGCGTTCGGCAAATGCCGTTGGCGCACGGCGAGCGCGGCGCGGATGCGTTCTTCAAAGAAACTTTCGTTGGGAATGACGCGGTCCGGCGCGAGCAGGCGGACGTTGATTTTGGATTTGGAATTGTAAAAGCCCTTGCCGAGCAAACGTTGGCGATGATCTTTCACCTGCACTAAATCGCCGTCTGCGGCAGGCGAACTTAAACGGAGAACTTCGTTGCCGTAAACCCACGGATGGCCGGCGACAATGCGGTCGGCTTCGCCGGGACGCAACAGGACATTAGGGAGCGTATCATTATTGATTGTAGACATAGCGGAGAGTTTCGCAGGCGCAGGCGAGACGGAGAAGCAAATTTATTTCTAATGAATTGAATTATTTACTTGAATAGTTCTCGGAACGGACGGATAACAGGTTATAAGCCTATGACCACTTCATATCCCATCAGCTCTCTGCTCCACCAGAAAACCTCTGTGCTCTGGAGCGTCACTCCCGACACGACCGTGTTCGACGCCATCCGTTTGATGGCGGAAAAAAACATCGGCGCGCTGCCCGTGCTCGCCGCTGAACGCTTGGTCGGAGTTTTTACGGAACGCGATTACACTCGCAAGGTGGCATTGATGGGCAAGACTTCCAAGGAGACGCGCGTCCGCGAAGTCATCGCGCGCGAAATCTTAACCGTGACGCCGGACGACTCGGTGGAAGATTGTATGCGCCTGATGACGGAAAACCGCGTGCGTCATCTGCCGGTGGTTGAGGGCACAAACGTCGTCGGAATTGTTTCCATCGGCGATCTCGTGAACTGGATTATCTCCGCCCAGAACGCCACAATCGAACAGATGGAACAATACATCGCCGGCAGCGTGGCGGTGTAAGCAAGGAGAAGGCGAAATTTATTTCGCGATTTGATCGATAATCGCGTCGCGCGTAGCCGCGTTCTGCTGGGCGGTATTCACGATGTTGGCCGTCTTGCCTTCCGGCGTGCTGCTGTTGGTGACGGTCGTGACGGTGCCATCGGCATTCGTTGTTACAATGACTTCGGCGGCTACCGCCGCGTGCTTCGGGAGCAACTTATCCTTCAACTCATCGCGGAAGTTATACGCCACCACCAAAGCGGCGGCGACTAGCAGAAAGAAAACCACCGAACGAATCTGGCCATAAACTTGGGCGCGCTTGGCAGCTTTCGCTTCCGCGCGAACTTCGGCCTCATGTTGGCCGACAATTTTGCTCATGGCATCATCAAATGAATTATTCTTCATAATCGTGTAAAAAGCGACGCTGATATGCCTGTCGCTAAAGGGAAAGTCAAACCTAGATTCGAGCACCGTGCCACCGGAAACTTATTTGGTCACATTATCCACTTCGTGCTCGTAGTCCAGAGCCGATTTGCGCAGCGGACTCGCCGCGTTTTTTTTCTGAACGGCGCTCAGCGCGCCATTAAATTTCTGGGCGATTTCTTTGCGATGCGAGATAAGCAGAAATACGATTGCCGCTCCCAAAGCGAAAATCAACAGATTGCGCAGCAAATTAAAAAGTTTTCGCCCCAACCCCGACCACCACCGGACGCGACCCTCCTGCACGCGGCTATCGCGCAATTGCCGTTGACGCTGCATTTCCGCTTCCGTCAACAACGGGCCGGTGTCCATTGCCATCTTCACAAAGGAATTGTCGCAAATTGTATGCCAGCGTCAACCACCGCCAAAAACCAAATGTTTTCGCCAAAATGGCAGATAAATGAGGCGTTCGGCGCTGAATATTTTTTTGGCACACAGGCAAAAAATAGTCAACGATAGCTTTTGAACAGGACTTTTGTGGCAACTGAAAAACGGGGGATTTATTCCTGCGGATAAACCAAAATCCGGTCGTGGACGAGCACGATCAAATCATTCTTGCCGTCGCCCGTCACGTCGGCCACAGCGCATTCGCGCGGTTCCGGCAACGCATTTTGCGCGCCGCGAAACGTATGTTGCTCGAATACCTGCCAGCGATCGCCCGGCACCAGTTTACCCGCCGCGCTGAAGTTCACGAGATCGAGATAGTTTTTCTGCGTCTCCATAAAAATGAGTTGCTTGCGACCGCCACCGGTCAAATCGCCCGCGATCACGTCATTCAGAAAACCGTCTTTGATCGGCGTGTCGTAATCGTCCAAGCGCGTGAGTTTCCAAACGTCACCCGCGAGCGGCAACCACGCCACGGAATTTTGACCCGTGAACGCCACCGCCGCGCCGCCGAGCGCGATGGAGTTGATGGAGCTAAACGTCGTCACCGGTAAATCAATGTTCTTCACGACTTGCCAAACGCCAGCGGCGTCGCGTTCGCACAAGGTCAATTGCTTGTGTTCCGCATCAAACAAAAATAGCGACGGCACGGCGTTTGTGCCGTTTACCAACGTCGCCGCGCCGATGATGCGCGCGTCGCTGGCGGAACCGTTGATTTGATCTTTCACCGTGAATTTCCAATTCACCGCGTTGGTTGAACCGGCAATCTTCGTCCCCTGCTCCAGCACGACCGCGCGGAGAAAATTTTTCTGCGGCAGCAGCAATTCCGTTTTGCCATCACCATCCACATCGGCGGCGGCGAGCCACGGCTGTTCCATCGCGCCGCCCGGCGGGTCCACATCCACTTCATCAAACGTGCCGTTTTTCTTTTGCAGCAACACTTTGATTTTTTCGTAAGGAATCAGGACGACCAAATCTGCAAGGCCATCTTGATTCACGTCCTGAATCGCCAGCGTGGACGGATTTGATTTGAAACTCTCGCTCAACTTCTGCGACGCAGTCTTGCCGTCGGACGTGCGCGTGACGAGCGAACGCGCGCCATCTTTGTCCACAATCACTGCCAGCGTCGGCTTCGCGCCTGACTTAAGCGCGCCAACCGCCATGGCAATCGGTTTACCATCGAGCGGCAGCGGCGTTGGAAATGGCAGTCGGCCATTTTTATCAAACTGCGTCGTCGCGACAGAATTTTCGTCGCGGCTCAACAGAAAAATTTCCGGATGACCATCCTTGTTCCAATCCGAAACGGCAATTTGCGAAACGCCGGCTAGGCTCGGAAATTTTTTAGGCGACGCGAGCGTGCCGTCGGCTTGTTGCAAATAAACCGAGAGTTGGCCGCTCTCCGGTTCCGCCACAATCAAATCCGCGCGACCATCGCCATCCACATCCGCCCACAACACGCCGCGCGCACCGGCATCCGATTTGTTGAGCGGCAAAATTTGCAATTGTCCCTGCTTAAAATTACCCGCCAGCGGTTCTGCCGGTTGGCGCGTGAACTGCGAAACTTCCGCGCGCCCCGTTGCCTGCACGATGTCCACGAGAAAATTTGTTGTGCCGCCCGCCAGCGTATCCAACCAGAACGAGCGCACTGGCTGCGTCTTAAAATAAATTTCCGGGCCGAGCTGGCCGCCAGCGATTTGCAAACGCACACGGAATGGCGTGGTCGTATCAAAATCCACGAAGAGTAAATCGTTTTTACCGTCGCCGTTGATGTCGGCAATCTGCACTGCTTTGGGCGTGCCGGAATAAGGAATTTTCACCGGCTCGGCCAACGTATGATCTTTTTGCTGCGCGAGAAAAAATACCGCGCCGTTGTCACCGAGCAACGCAATGTCCGCCAAGCCATCGCCATTCAAATCGCCGACGGAAAGCGCGTTTGCGTCGAGCCGACCATCGTCAATGTGCCAGCGCTTCGGTTCGCTCCAGCCATTCGTGCCGAGATTGTAGCGGACAATCAAATCCTTCGTGTCGCCAAAATAAATCAGGTCAGGACGACCATCAGCGTTCACGTCAGCGACGACGAGCGCGGCGATGCGTTCTTCCGTCGGCACAGAATCAATGCGGAAGCGCGAACCCGGCGGCAGGTCGTTGATTTCCGGTTTCTGCGCAGGCATCGTGTCCGTGCGATTCGTCTTGCCGGTCAGATTGTAAAGCAGACTGATTTTGGAACGCAGATTGTTGACGACGACAATGTCATTCAAGCCATCGCCATCGAGGTCGGCCACGCGCAGATTGTTAATCATCTGATCCACGGGGAAAACTTCTTTGCCGGTGAAACCGAACAAATTGGTGACGCTGGCTGCGCGAACGGAAAGGGAAAAACCCGCCAACGCCGCAAGCGCGACGACGAAACATTTCAAGCAACGATTCATGCGCCGCAACCTGCCACCGCCACAAGAAATTGGCGAGTTTATTCTCCGATGAAGTGCAGCGACACGCGGCGGGAATGCGGATGCGTGCGGTGTTCCCACAAATAAATTCCCTGCCACGTCCCGAGCGCGAGTTCGCCGGCACGCAGCGGAATGGAAAGATTCACCGCCGTCAGCGCGGTGCGGATGTGCGCAGCCATGTCATCGTCGCCCTCGGCAGTGTGAACGAAAATCGGGTCACCATCGCACACAAGCCGCGCGAAAAAAGCGTCGAGGTCGCGGCGCACATCTGGGTCGGCATTTTCCTGAATCAACAAGGAAGCGGACGTGTGGCGCAAATGCAGCGTGACCAAACCATCGCGAAATTTATTTTCCGCAATCCACTTTTCCACCGCACCCGTAAACTCCACCAACCCGCGCCTGCGCGTCGCGATGACTAGTTCATGGAAAGCCTGGCGCATAATTTTTAATGATTGTAGCGGCGGTCTATGAGCGCCGAAAACGGCGCTCACAGAGCGCCGCTACAGCAAAATTATTGCGCCACGGGCGCGCCTTTGTCGGCGAGCATTTTTTCGAGGTCGGCATTACGTGGCTGGCCGGCGTCGAGCGCCTTTTGATAATGCCAGCGCGCGAGTTCCGCGAGCGGCGGCGTCTGGCTCAAATAAATCACCGCGAGATTGTTGTGCGCGGGCGCGTAATTCGGACTCAACTGAATCGCGCGGCGCAGCGCCGTTTCCGCCGCCTTGCGCTGACCTTGATGGCTCAACGTCACGCCGAGATAATTTTCAATTTCCGGATTGTTCGGATCAATCTGTTCCGCGCGGCTCAAGGCCTTCAGCGCGTCGTCATATTTTTCCTGACGGAATTTCAAATAGCCCAGCGTGGAAAGATTGTAAGCGTCGTCCGGCGTCTTCGCGAGCGCGGCAGTGATATGCTTCTCCGCATCATCAAGTTTGCCCTGCTGCAATTCAATCGTCGCGAGATTCGCCAGCGCGATGCCGTTGTTCTGGTCGCGATCGAGAATCTTCAAGTAGTCCGCTTCCGCCGCGTCAAATTGTTGCGCGGCAAAATGTGATTGCGCACTCGCCACCAACTCCGCCGTGCCCGCCGGCATTTCGGAAATGGATTTCTTTTCAGCATCCGGATTCGCTGCTGGCGGCACCGCCGATTTGAGCAACGCCAATTCCTCCGGCGCGTAGGCAACTGACGCCGCCGTCAATACCGACAACTGCGAACGCAACATACCAACCTCTTCGTTCAATTTGGTGATCTGCGCCGACGCGTCCGGCGCAGTGCTGCTGGCACTTGCCTTGCCCGCCAGTTCCAACTTCGCCACCAAGCCGTCGCGTTCCTGTGTCAAATCGCGGATGCGCGCTTCGTAATCCGCCGCATTCACGCCAGAATTCGTCGCCGCTGAAAGTTCCTGCAATTTGTTTTGCAACGCCGTTTTTTCCAGCGCCGCCACTTCCGCCTGCGACCGCAAGGCCGCCACCAGCGCCCGCGATAATTTCAATTCCGCCGCCAACGTCTCATCGCTGTTCGTTCCCGGAGCCGCTGCGCGCAACGTCGCCAGTTGCGCCTTCAGACTTTCGTTTTCCGCGCGCAATCCGGCCAGCACCGAATCGTCATTCGTGGCCGCTGACGGATTCACGCGCAACTTCGCCAACTCATCCGCCAACTTCTCCGCGCGGTCATGTTCATCGTTAAAATTTTTGACTGCCGCCGCGCGATCCAGTTGCGCCATCTCCAGAGCGTTCGTGTCCGGAACCAGCACGCGGATATAATTTGTCACAATCACCGGCTCCGTATTCTTACCGAACACCGACGCGAGATTCGTGACTTCCACAGGCGCCGCCGGCACCGCGTTGGTGACAAACACCATCACCACGTTGGTGACAAATTGCGTTTCTACTTTCGGAGCAATGGTCGGCGCAACTGCGGCCACGGCAGGTGTCACCGCGCCGCCGGAACTCACCTTGAGCAAATCCAATTCCTTCGACAGCGAACGGATTTTTTCCTGCGCCTTTTCCAATTCACGCGGGTCAATCGCCGCGGGCTGCACGGCCAAAGCCTCTTTCAATTTCGCCTGCCAGATGTCGTTCGCCGCCTGCGCCACCTGCAATTGCGTGCGCAGCTTATCCACTTCGCTCGTGACATCCGCAACGTCCGGTTGCGGCGCGGCCGCGACGGGAGCGACGACCACCGGCTTGGCGGCGGCCACCGGCGGCGCTTTGGCCTGCACCGCTTTTTTGGCGTTGGCCAGCATATCCGCGCGGCTTTTCAGTTCCGCCAATTTGTCGGTGACTTGATCCAGCCGGAACGCGACAATGTTGGGATTCCAACTCGGAAATTCTTTTTGAAACTGCTGCAACTGATTTTGCGCATCGGCGAAAGCCGCCGCCGCCTCGCCCGGATCGCCTGAAGTCGCCAACCCATCCGCCTGTTGAATCAGGCTGTAAATACCGATGTATTTGTCATCCGCGCCCGACTGCGCCCGCGCTGTGAACAACAGGCCAGCGAACAACAAGCTGGCGACACAAAGAAATTTCATAACGGTAAAATGCCAGAGGAAAATTACTTTGGCAATCGCGCCGCGCGTCACGCAACTGTCACTTGCGGAAAGATTGACCGGCGAAAAAAACTTTGTTAACGTCCCGTCCAGTTGCGACATGAAATCCGCACTGAACCAGCACGTTTTGGTTTTGAACCGGCTATGGCAGGCCGTTAATGTTTGCACGGCGCGTCGGGCGCTAACGCTCCTCTTCCAAGGTCAGGCGCAGGTGGTGATGAATAATCCAGACGGTTCTTTCCGCACGTTTAATTTTCAGGAATGGGCCGATGTCTCCGCCGATGCGCCACACGATGATTCGATTCACGCCATCTCTTTCCGCATCCGTGTGCCGAAAATCATTTTGCTCTTCATGTATGACCGCATGCCGAAGAAGGAAGTAAAATTCACGCGGCACAACATTTTCGAGCGCGATAAAGATACCTGCCAATACTGCGGTAAAATTTTTGAGCGCAAAGATTTGAATCTCGACCACGTCATCCCGCGCGATCGCGGCGGCCCGACGACGTGGGAAAACATCGTTTGCTCGTGCATCCCGTGCAACACGCGTAAGTCCAACCGCACGCCGTATGAGGCCGGCATGAATCTCGTCCGCAAACCAAAACGCCCGAAATGGCGGCCGTTTGTTCAAGTCAACTTCACGCTGCACAAACACGATAGCTGGCGGCATTTCGTGGATCTCGCCTACTGGAACGTGGAACTCGGTGAAGATGTGGAAACGTAGGGACGCATTGACTTCGCCACTTCGGCGGCTAAAATTCCGATTCTTGGCGTGCTCGTCTATCGGCTAGGACAACGGATTCTCAATTCGTGAAGACGGGTTCGATTCCCGTGCGCGCTACCAACTTCCTTTTTCAGTGACCGAAAAATTTGCGCAGCATTTCGGGACCGTTCTGCCAAAAGATAATCGCCACGCCCATCAATGCGCCGCCGGCCATCACGCCGGACGCAACCGGGAACGTAAATTCCTCTGCCTTCGCCGGTGATTTTTTCTGGAACCACCACGAGATGACTGCGCCCAGAAAAAACAGCACGCCGTAATACCACTGGAAAATCCACGCCAGTCCGAAGCCGGAAGCAGACGGTAAATATTTTTCCTGTTTCGGAAACAGCACCGGCAAAATCGCAAACACAATTCCCACCACGCCGCCGATGGCGATGCTCCAGACTTTCGCGGGCGCGAGCGCTTCAAAACCCTTGCTCAAAGCCTGCGCGACGGCAGCCCACGTCTGCGCGGCGGGCGCAGGAAATTGGTCGGAGCCGATGACTTCCGGTTTATCCACGATGAGCGTGAACGCAAAGACACTGACAACCGTGCCAATAAAAATTCCCGCGAATTGTGCGAGAAATTGTTTGCGCGGATTTGCGCCGAGCAGATAGCCGCTCTTCAAATCGGTCAGCAAATCAGCGGATGAACCAGCCGCGCCGGCGGTGATGTTCGCGGCCATAAGATTCACATTCATGTTGCCGGGGCTCAGCGCGCCGAACGTGAGTTGCGTGACTTTGCCGAGCGGGCCGATGGGCGTGGTGTCGGTCTCGCCGGTGATGCGGCAGGCGACGAGCGCCAGCGCGAAGGACAGCACGACGGCCAGCGCGCTTTGCCAATACGGCATTCCGAACGATGCATGTGCGAGCAACGCCAGCGCGATGAGCGAAACAAATTGTCCGACCGCAAACCACGTCATCGGCGTTTCGATGGCTTCCATTTCCGTCGGGAATTTTGATTTGCGCGAAAAGATTTTGCCGAGGTCGAGAAAGGCGCGGAGCGAAATGCGCCATTGCAAAATAAAATTCAGCAGACTCGCGAAGACCATGCACGAAACGCCCGGCCACAAAGTCCATTGCACACATTCGCGAAAACCGCCGGTGGCTTTTATGAGGCCGACGTTTTGCAGCGCGGGCACATACAGCATCCAGCACGCGAAGCTGCCGAGCAAAATGCTGAGGCACACCCGCATGCCCATGATCGCACCGGATGCGATGAAAATCGGTTCCCAACTGAACATCACTGTGCGGCCAACCCACGTCGGGCCAAAAATAACGGCGCTGAATTTTGTGCAAAGGGTATCGCTGGAAAATGCGGCGAGTTTCGGGATGACGGCAAATCCGTCGTGAATAAAATTATCAATGGCGGCAATCGCGCCCGCGATGCCCAGCGCTTTAGCCGCGCGCATGCCTTTTTGTCCGTGTGAATGCAGTGCCCGCAACGTTTCCGCCGCCGCGACGCCGCTGGGAAAACGGAGTTGCTCGATGTTGATCATCTGTTTCTTCATCGGAATCGCCATCGTGACGCCAAGCACAGCCAGAAAGAAAACCCACGCGAACGTCAGTGGCAGCGGGAGCGCGTGACCGTTCAACATGATGAATGCCGCAAACGCCGACACCAGCGTGCCGCCGGTCGAGTAGCCCGCCGAGCTGGCGCAGGATTGCATGCAGTTATTTTCGAGAATGGTCATCGGCACTTTCGCGAGGCCGATTTTTACGAAGGTCGTCCAGATGGCGTAGGACAGAATGCACGCGGTAATCGCGACGCCCATGCCCCAACCGGATTTCAGGCCGATGTAGAGATTGGTCAGCGAAAGAATCGCGCCGAGCACGGAACCCATGAGCACCGCGCGCCACGTCAGTTGCTTCATCGAGTCCCCGCGCCCACGATAAACTTGCTCAAACCATTGTCGTTCGATTTCTTCCGGCGTGCCGGTGAAGCCTGCAAGTGGCAATTCAATTTCCGTTTCTGTTTTTTCCGCCGGAGAATTTTTCATGGGCGCGTGATCGGAGTTCGGCACGACGCGTCAGGGCTTGGTGAAAATTTTGGTATCCCAAGAAATACCCAGCGGATTGGCGCGAACGGCCTCGGCGAGTTCGACAAACGGAACCTGCGCCTTGAGCCAGGCAGAATTTTTAGCAATGGCTTCCATGGATTCGCGCGTGTTGTTGCAGATGAGAAAAAGTCCGGAACCCAAAACAAGAAACGCCTCGAAGCTTGTGCCGGTGCCATGCCGTGAAAATTCAAAATCACCGGCACCAAATTTCAAATCGAGCAACGCGGAACGAAGCGGTCCAAGATCAGCCACAAAATTTTTGAGGAACTCGGCGTTGCGCGGGCCGGTGTAATGCAGGATGCGGGCGCGATTGCGTTCGAGCGAGACGACTGCCCATTCGTCGAAGACCACGCCGCTGTAACGGACATTCATCTGCTCGGCACAGACTTTAATTTTTTCGCGAATCTCTTCCAGCGTCATGCGTCGAGCAGAACAAATCCTACGCTTGCGCTCAAGGCAATTCCGGCGGCGTAGATTTTTTTACGGCGGAAATGGTGAGCGTCGCGCCGCGTCCACAAAACGCCAGCAGCACGGTGGCCGGCAAACTGATTGCGCCGAGCACAGGTGCCAGCAGCACGGTGGCGACCGCGGAACCGTAAGATTTTTTCTCGCCGATAACTTTTGCACTTTGGCCGCGCAGCCAGTTGTAAAGCAGGTTGGGACGCGCGCCTAGCCAGTTCAACAGCGATTGCACAAAGCTGAATGTGTCGTATTCCGGCGCGAGCGAACTAACCCACGTCGGCGACAAACCGGCAGCGGTCAGTGATTGTGAAAGCGATTCACTCGTGTGGTGCGACAGATGGCGCGGCACATCGAGATGAAACCAGCCGGCCTTGGTGAGTTGCGCCTCGGGACTGCCAAAATTCGGCACGGCGACCAGAAAAATTCCGCCAGGGCGCAGGATGCGCGCAACTTCGGCGATGGTTGGTCGCGGGTCGGAAACGTGTTCGAGCACATGCCACATCACGACGACATCAAAACTATTGTCGGGGAAATTTAATTCCCGCAACAAGCCAACGCGCACCGGCAGTTTCAAAACTTCGCGTGCAAAACGACACGCTTCGTCGGAAAATTCCGTGCCGGTCACGTCGCAACCGCTTTGCCGAAAGGCCCGCAGCAATTGGCCACGCCCACAACCGATGTCGAGCACCTTCGCATTTTTCCGTTTCAACCGGCGCAGCACTTGCCGCGAGCGCCAGACGTAGAGTTTTTCCTGCAGCCATTCCATCACTGCCGGAAAGCGCCGACCTTTTTTGTCGCCGTAATAGCCAGCGGGGTAGTAGCGCCCGATGTCCGCCGGCACCGGCAGCGTGACCACCTGCGCACAATGACGGCAGCGCGCGACTTGAAACGTCTCGCCGCTGATATAATCGAACGCGGGAAAAATTATTTCCGTAGCGTCAGCGGGATGAGAACAATTCTGCATCCGAAAAATTAGGCTGCAAACCGTCATGCAAACAAGTCGAAACAGCGGCGAAAAAATTTAAGCTGTGCGAACGGAAAAGAAATTATATCTTTTCGCTTCAGCCATGCAGCCAACCACGGGAATAGCGCAGACTCCGGCCAGCGGAACCACCTTGAAAAAAAAGGACTGGCCGCATTATCTCATCGTGACGCTTACGCTGGCGGCGGCGACGGCGACCTTGTTCACCCCGCCCAGCACGACCAGCAATCTTGACGCGCTGCTGCTATTGCTCGCCACCGCCGGTTCCATCAGTTCACTCGCCCGAAGTTTACCGCTGCAAAGTGTTTTGTTCGCCGCGTTCATTACCGCGCTCATTGGCGGTGCGGCGCACGGATTAAGTGCGCACACCGGCCTCCCCTTCGGTCCGCTATCGTTCGGCGCAACCAGCGGTCCGCAACTATTCAACACCGTGCCGACAACCGTGTTATTGCTATGGATTATCGCTATTTTCAATTCGCGTGGCGTAGCGCGACTGATGTTGCGACCGTGGCGGCGGGTGAAAAATTACGGTTACCTGCTGATGGGTCTGACGACGCTACTGGCTCTGGCGTTTGATGTCGCACTCGAACCATTCGCACGCGTAAAACATCTTTGGCTCTGGCAACCGACGAAAATTTCCCTGACATGGCATGGCGCGTCGCCGTTAAGTTTTTTGGGGTGGACGTTTGTATCGCTACTGATTCTTGCAATCATCATGCCGTATCTCATCCGCAAACAGCCAGGCAATCCAAGCGCGCCGGACTTCGCGCCGCTGGCGTTATGGGTGGGGGCAATCGTTTTATTTTCAGTCAACGTAGCGCAGGCTGATCTGTGGGCGGCAGTGACGGTGAATGTCATTATCGCCAGCGTTGCAGCCATCTTCTCGTGGCGTGGCGCGAAGTGGTAAATTAATTTTTCCGAGACACTTTCAATTTACCGACGCGCGGGCCATCCATTTCCTCGACGCGCAATTCAAAATCACCGACGTTCACGAAATCGCCGGGCCGTGGAAACCCACCGAGTTTTTCCGTCACCCAACCACTCGTCGTCGTGGTATTTTCGTCGTGCGGCACCGTGCCGATGATTTTTTCGAGATCGTGCAACGCCAGCGTGCCAGCCACTTCCCAAACATTTTCGCCAAGGCGGATCAACTCAGATTTTTCCGTATCGAACTCGTCCTGAATCTGTCCCACAAGCGCCTCAATCGCATTTTCCAAAGTCACAATTCCGACCGTGCCGCCGAACTCATCCACGACAACTGCGAAATGCAATTTGCGATCAATAAAGCGCCGCAACAATTTGTCGAGCGAGGCAGTTTCCGGAATGTAAAACAGCGCGCGAGCCAATGGCAACAGTTCCACCGCCGTCTTCGCTCGCTCGCGCAACGCATACAAATCTTTGATGTGAATCACACCAAGCGTCTTGTCCAAATCCCCGTTTTCGCAAATGGGAAAACGCGAGTAGCGCGTTTTTTCCGCAAGCGCGATGCACTCGGCCAACGTTGCCGTCGTATCGAACGCCGTGATTTCATTGCGCGGACGCATCACTTCGCGTGCCGTGCGATGACGTAAATCGAGCGCATTCAAAATCAGATCACGCCGGTCACCTGCGCCTTGCGCCGCTGACAGCACGACGCGTAATTCTTCTTCCGAATGGCGGTCATGCAGTTCGCCGCCGCTAAAACCGAGCCAGCGCAAAACGATTTGCGACGAGCGGTGCAGCACCCAGATGAACGGATACGAAATACGGAAAAACCAATTTAACGGCGATGCGACCCACAGCGATGTTTGCAGCGTGCGACGGATGGCGATGGCTTTTGGCACGAGTTCACCCGCGATGATGAGCAGATAGCAGTTCACAAAAAAGCCGACGACGATGGCGATGGTTCCCTGCGTGTGTTCATTGGTAATTTTCAGGAGCGGAAAAACCGGTTCCAGCAGCGCGTGAAAAACCGGTTCCACCAAAACGCCGAGCGCCATGCTCGCAAGCGTGATGCCGAATTGCGTCGCGCCGATGTAGGAATCAATGTGTTTGACGATATGCCGCGCAGTGCGCGCGCGCCGATTACCTTTTTCTGCCAGCGGCGCAAGTTGCGTGTCGCGGATGCGGACGAAGGCCAGTTCTGCCGCGACAAAAAAGGCGTTGAACAGCACCAGCGCCGCCACGGCGAGCAGCTTTAAGCCGATGGATATGAGCGCATCCCAATTCACAGCTTCACCTCGCCGAACATGAGCTTCAAAATATCTTCGAGCGACACGACGCCCGCTTCGCTACCGTCATGCGTCAGCACAATCGCGAGCCGCTGACCGGCGCGTTGCATCCGGCGCAAGGCGATTTCGAGCCGCGTGCTGTCGTCGAGAAACAACGCAGGCGACATAAATTCGCCTGCCGTTTTTTCGACGTCCAATTTTTCCACGAACAACAATGCGCCGACGTCGAGCATGCCCGCGATACGTCGTTTGCCATCGCGGGTTTCCCAAACCGGCAGGCGCGAAAGATTTTTTTCCGCCGCAACTTTCAAAGCGTCGCGCAACGGTGATTGCACTTCGAGCGAATAAGTCTTGGCCAACGGAATCGTGATTTGCGCAACGGTAAAATGTTGCAGATCCAGCACGCGATTGACCATCGCGTGTTCCTCGCTCGTGAGCGCTTGAGCGGCTTCGGCCATCACCGCGCGCATTTCTTCGCGATTACCAAACAGCCGCGCGGTGAACGTCCGCGAGCCGCGCCGCCGCAGAAAAAATTGCGAAATACTTTCGACCAAAAATACTACCGGCGCCAGCGCCAGATGCATGATGCGCACCGCGCTGGCTGACGCGAGGCACAGGCGATTCGGATACGCGCGGAACAACATTTTCGGCAGCAAATCCGAGAAGGAATAGAACACAAACACGATGACCGTGAACAGTGCGACGATCAAAACCGTCTGGCCGGCGAACCATTCATGCAGCTTCGCGAGCACCCAGCCGAGGATGAGAAAATTGACCAGCGTGTTGCCGACCAGAATCGTCCATAGGAATTTTTCCGGTTGCTCCAGAAAGACGTGAAGGATTTGTGCCTGTGCGTTGCCCAGTCGCGCGAGCCGCCGCACGCGCAGGCGATTAAGCGCGAACACGCCCGCTTCCATGCCGGAAAGCAAAAATGAAAACAGCAGGCACAGGACAACGCCAAAAATGGTGGTGAGGTAGGTGGTCATTTGATTTGTTGGACCAACAATTCACGCACCCGTCGTTCGTCGGCGACCTGCGCCGTCAATTTTAATCCGGCAAACACAGCCGATTCGCCCGCGGCCGGCACCACGCCGAGCAGATGCGTGAGCAATCCGCCCATCGTTTCCACTTCGGCCACGTCCGGCAGCGACGGAAATTCGCGGCGAAAGTCTTCCAGCCGCATCGTGCCGTTCACGCGCCAGTTGCCCGGCGAAATTTTTTCCAAAACGAAACCTTGCGGCGCGGACGCCACGCGGATTTTGCCGACGATGCCGCCGAGAATATCTTCCATCGTCACGAGGCCGGCGGCGCTACCGAATTCGTCCAACACGATGGCAAGACCGCGTTGTTGTTTTTGCAGCGCACGGAACAGCAGCAAGAGATTCATGGATTCGGGCACGAACGACGGAAACTCGATCACTTCGGCCAGATCAATTTTCGGATCCAGCAGCAGCCCGCGGGTGTTCAGAATGCCGACAATCGTATCCGGCGATTCATCGTAAATCGGCAAACGGCGATGCTTGTATTTGCGCGCGGCGGCCAGCATTTCTTCCACCGAGGCATCGTCAGAAATGCACGTCATGCCCGCGCGCGGACGCATCACGTCGCGCGCCGTGCGACGGTCGAGGCTGATGATCTGCAAAATGATTTCGCGTTCGGATTCTTCGAGCGTGCCTTGCTGCCATGCGAGTTCGAGCAACTCTTGATATTCCGCTTCCGTCACGGCGGCGGGCGGCGCGGCGGTGGCGGCGGCTTGTTTGAGAATGGCGGCGTTCGTCCATTGTGCAGCACGGTAAAACGGCTTCGTCACGCGGCGAAAAATCAGCAACGGCCACGCGACGCGCACCGACCAAAATTCCGGTTGCCGCACGGCGAGCGTCTTGGGCAACACTTCGCCGACGAGCAACACGACCGCCGCCAGCGCGAGCATCGTGAGCCCGAAACCCCATTGCGCGTCAAACACCATGCGCAACGCGGCGGCGAGAATGGCGGCATTGGCAAAGGTATTTCCGAGCGTGAGCGTGGCTTGCAAATCGTGTGGACGTTCGAGGAGTTCGGAAACAATTTTGCCCGCGCCGGATTTTTTTTCGGAAAGCTGCGCCACCTGCCATTTGCTCAAGGAAAACAGCGCCGTTTCCGCCAGCGCGAAGAAGAAACTCGCGCCCGCGAACAACAAAACCGAAATGACCATCGCCGTTTCCACGCGCGCAGGTTAAGCCAAGATGCCGCGCCGGAAAAGGTGAATTGCGCGGGAGGCAAACCGCCGGAACGAAAAGAATCGTTCTGGAGGATTTGGTTTGGGAAATAAAAAAAGGCGGGCGACGCTTGCGCATCGCCCGCCGTGAAGTTCAAGATCGACTAGTTGCCCGGCCCTTTGCTGGCGGCTTCGGCTTCGGCCATCTTCTTGGCCATTTCCGCTTTCACCGCTTCGAGGTTAAAGCTCGCACCGCGTTGCATCGGCGGATATTCGAGGAAGGTCTGGAGTTCCTTGCCCATGACCTGCTGGACGAACACGAAGCGCCAGAACTGGAACTTGAACCAGTCGAAGTATTGTTGCGCGCCGTCTTTCGTGCCGTTGCCCGGCCAGCGCATGCGTTCGAACGGGTCGAGACGCAGGTTGGTGATGGTGGGCACGTCCATGTGGGTCTTTTCGCCGAGCCAGCCATTCGGTTGGTCGATGAATTGATACTTGTAGTCGTCAATGCGCACGGCGCCGACAGAACTTTCACCGAGGTAGAAAATCTCGTGGCGGGCGGACGGACCTTTGCCGGTGATGGCCGCGGTCTGGTCGTAGCCGTCCAAGTGATTTTTGTAAGTGCGATCGCCAAGCGTCACGCCCTTGAGCAATTGAGAGGTGATGTCCGGATTGCCAGCAGCGGCGACAAAGGTCGGGAACCAGTCAAGACCGGAGAAGATGCCGTTCTGCACGGAATCCGCGGGGACGTGGCCGGGCCATTTCAAGATACAGGGAACGCGGAAGCCGCCTTCCATGATCGTGCCTTTGCATTGCGCGAACGGCGTGGTGCCGCCATCCGGCCAGGTGAAGAGTTCCGTGCCGTTATCGGTGGTGAAGACGACGATGGTGTTATCATCCACGCCCAAATCCTTGAGGTGTTGGAGGACGAGACCGATGTCGTTGTCGAGCTGCGCCATGCCGGCTTCTTCTTCGGACCAGCCGTTTTCGGAATTGCGCGTCGCTTCCCATTTCGGAGAAAGGTGGGTGACGATGTGCATGCGCGTCGGGTTGAGCCAACAGAAGAACGGCTTGCCGCTCTTCACGGACTTATCAATGAAGTTCAACGCGAAGTCGCGGATGTAAACATCCACCGTCTCCATGTTGTATTTGATGCCTTCCATCGGGTGCGGCGGCAACGGACCGGCGTCTTCGATTTTCTGTTTGCCGACTTTGCCCCAGCGCGGCATTTCGGTGGCGTCGTCCGTGTCGCTCGCCCAGCTGTGAACCAGGTTGCGCGGGCCGACGACGTTCAACAAGTTCTGCGGATAGTTGGGATGGAACGGATCTTCCATCGCGTCCAAGTGGTAAAGGTAACCGAAGAATTCATCGAAGCCGTGGACGGTCGGGAGGAATTCATTCTTGTCGCCCAAATGGTTTTTGCCGAACTGGCCGGTCGCATAACCCTGCGCTTTGAGCGCGGTGGCGAGCGTGCAGGCTTCCGCCGGCAAACCAGTAGGAGCGCCCGCTTGACCGACCGTCGTCATGCCGGTGCGGATGGGCAATTCGCCGGTGATGAAATTCGCGCGACCCGCCGTGCAACTCGCTTCGGCGTAATAATCAGTAAACAACATGCCGTCCTTCGCCAGCTTGTCGAGGTTGGGCGTCGAGCCGGCCATCATGCCGCGGCTGTAAGCACCGATATTCCACATGCCGATGTCATCGCCCATGATGAACAGGATGTTGGGTTTCTTAGCGTCCGCTGCGTGCGAGGGAGCGACAGCGCACATCAGTGCCGTCGAGGCCGTAAGCACGGTCAGGCCTTGAGTGAATAGATTTCGTTTCATAGGTTTAACTGTGTTTTGTTGTTTTGAACTGAACCGGAAGACGACTTAACCACCGAATACGCAGACTGTAAAACGAATTCAGCAACGTCACTAAACTTTAACAATTACTGTAAGATTATTTTATTCAGGCGACGTGGCCGGTGGCGAGTTGGTTCCACTCGGCATCACCAAAGGCGGCACGGGTTTAATATTCCAAACCACAATTCACCACTAATAAAATGCAAGTCGGCGTTGGCAGACCGTGGCGGCTTTCGCTATTTTCAGCGCGATGAAACGGGAAATTAATTCAGCTGGCTTTGCCCCAGTCAAAATCATCCTGCTGGTCTCCAGCCTGGGATGGATGCCGACGCTCCTTTTGGCCAACCAGCCTTTCATCACTGATGATCCGGAGCCGACGGACTACCAGCATTGGAAAGCAGATTTTTTTACGGCTGGCGACGCGGCCGGCAGCACTTACAATCTTACCGGCCCGGCGGTAGAGGTGGATTATGGCGTGCTACCGAACACACAAATTTCGTTGAACCTCGGCATGGCCGCAACGACAGGCGGCGGAAACGCGACGGCTGCCGGGCTGGGCGATACGGGTGTCAGCGTCAAATACCGTTTTGTGCAGGAGAGCAACGGCTGGCCGCAACTGGCTTTCTTTCCCGGCGTGACTCTGCCCACCGGCGATGCCAACCGGAATCTCGGCAACGGCCGCGCCACCTATCACCTGCCCTTGTGGGCGCAAAAAAGTTTTGGCGCGTGGACCGTGGACGCTGGCGGCGGCGTGTTCTTGAATTCCGCGCCGGATGCCAAGAATTATCCTTACGGTGGACTGCTTTTTCAGCGAGCTTGGAGCGAACAGCTTTCACTCGGCGGCGAACTTGTAGCCCAAGGTTCGGATGCGAATGGCGATCACGGATATGCGGCGTTGAATTTCGGCGGCTCGTATTTTTTCAACGAGCATTTTTGTTTGCAGGCCAGCGCGGGACACAGCGTCATCGGCGATGAACACCTGTTGTGGTATTTAGGAGTTCACTGGGAGTGGTAATGAAAGTCTCGCCCCCCGAGGCGCTTTTCAAAGTCAGGCAAAGGCAAAGTGCCGATTGCGAAACGACGGGCGAAGTGTTATCACTGACATGGCTAAACTAAACATGAAATCAAAACACCTTTTTATTGTTTGGCTAACGGTTTTAGGCATCGGCGCGATTGGGTTATTCACCCAGCAGTCAAAAAACAAACCGGCGGCTACCCTCACAGTCGCCAGCCGAACGACGCACGATTCACCCACGGTGATGCCGGAAACGACAACACCCGTAGCGCCGGAAATTGTCCGAGCAGAAACACCAGTTGCCGCGGAGGCGGTGACAACAAATCTGCCACCCACGGTTCAACTGACCAAATCCGGAAAGCCGAAACACGAGAAACCACCCATCCAAGACCCGGAAGCCCGCGCGGCTTTGGGATGGGTTGGTGCCGACCCGGACGCGGAACAATATTGGGAAGCCGCCATCAATGATCCGACTCTGCCCGCCGAGGAACGGAAAGATTTGATTGAGGATTTGAATGAGGATGGTTTATCTGACCCCAAACATCCTGGGCCTCAAGACGTGCCGTTGATTTTGAACCGGCTAAGACTGATTGAAGAGTTGTCTCCGAACTCGATTGATGCGGTGAACGCCAATGCCTTTGCCGAAGCTTACAAAGATTTGAATAATATGCTGGCGGGCGAACCGGTAAAATAATTTTGTCCTTCGCCGGCTGACTTTACATCCGTGCCCGCGACGTCAGGACTTCAAGTGCGGTTCAGCCGGGAACACACTTGATGATGGGCGCAGAGTTGGACGAGGATCCGGGGATTTTCCTGCTTCAGAATCCAGGCGCGGCGGTCGGCAGGCGTCATCACGCGGAGAAATTCGAGTAGGCAATCCGCCGCCTTGGCCAGACCGACCGGACAAACGTCTTCCAGAATCTCCGCGAGGCGAAAGAAGATGGGCGGATCGATTTTTTTTGAGTCCATAAGGAACCTTGGAAAAAATCTGAGGCGAAATTAACTTCAACCGGATTCACATTCCATGTCAAGCGAGCAACCGCTGCGGAAGTGAGTTAGTCAAAATACTTATAGTAATAGTAGTTGGCGACTGCGAAGCTGCGGGGCTACCAAGTTTTTACATTTGACCGTGGGGAATTCACCCCATGGCAGCATGAATTTTTTGGCTGCAAGTTAAAGACATTCTGAAATGAGCCAAAACATTCCGCCCAACGAAGTTATTTCCGCCCCGGTGGTTGTTCCGCGCATTTCGGTATTGCTGGCCGATGATCGTGCACGTGCGCGCAAGGAAATCCGCGATTTACTGGAACAGGAAACCGACTTGGCCGTGGTGGGCGAGGCGGGAAATGGATTGGAGGCGGTGGCGCTGGTCAGCCAGTTGCGCCCCGACGTGGTGCTGCTGGATGTGAACATGCCGAAACTCAACGGACTGCAAGCGGCAGCGCAGATTCTCCAAGCGGTTCCCACGACCAAAGTGATCATGCTTTCGGCGCATGACGATGAAGCGTATGTGACGGCGGCGGTCGCGGCCGGAGCAGTGGGTTATCTGATTAAATTTAGCGCCTGCGACCATTTCGGTCCGGCAATCCGCGCGGTGATGGAGGGGAAAACATATTTCAGTCCGTCTCTGCCCAAATGGATTTACAAGCCGAGTTTGGAAAAGTAACGGTTCGCTAAGCGGCCACAACCCTGCCCGTCGTTACATCCGCGCGCGCGGCGTCACCGGATGTTTTTGTAACTCGGCAACGATGCGATTCACTTCAGGGATGGCGTGTGCGAAGTATTGTTTGAAACCGCGACAGAGATAATTCAAACCCGCTTCGCCCGTGGGCGTGCGCAAGATGCGGTTCTTCGGACATTCGCCCCAGCAATCAGTGAGATACGCACATTGCCGGCAGTATTGCGGCAGCGTGTCGCGCTTGGCGAAACCGAATTTCATCTGCGTTTGGGAAAACACCTGGGCGTCGAGCGTGGTGTCTTGAATGTTGCCGAGGCGATACTCGGGATAAACGTAATGGTCGCAGGAATAAATGCCGCCATCGTTTTCCACGGCCACACCTTTGCCGCAAAATTCGCCGTAGATGCAAACTTGCGAACCCATGCCCATGTGCTGCGAGACGAGCGACTCGAAATGATTGACGAGCACCTTGCCCAAATCTTTGCTACGCCATTCGTCAAACACTTTGCAGAGAAAATAGCCCCAGTCATCCGGGTCCACGGTCCAATCGGTGACGAGTGAATTGGGATGACCAGGACGCATTTCGGGATCGCCATCTTTGGGCAAGGCGGTGCTGTCCCACTTGTGCGGCGCCGTTTTCTCGAAGCCTTTGTATTCCACGATGGGAATGAACTGGATGTAGGTGGAATCTAATTCGCGGCGTAGAAAGCGGTAAACGTCGAGCGGCTTGCGCGCGTTGTAGCGGTTGACGCAGGTGAGCGTATTGAACGGCACGCCGAATTTTTTTAATAACTTGGCCGTGGCAAAAACTTTTTCAAACGTCGGGCGACCGCCTTTGGTGACGCGATATTTGTCGTGAATCTCCTGCGGCCCATCAATGCTCAAGCCGACGAGAAAGCGATTTTCTTTCAGAAACGCAGCCCATTCCTCGTCGATGAGCGTGCCGTTGGTCTGCAAATCATTCTGGATGGTTTGAAACGGCTTGGCGTATTTCTTTTCCAGCGCGATGACCTTGCGAAAGAAATCCAAACCCATCAACGTCGGCTCGCCGCCCTGCCACGAGAAAACGACTTCCGGTCCGGTCACGCCGGCGATGTATTGCGAGATGAAGCGTTCGAGCATCGCATCGGACATCCGGCCAATGCGCGGACCGTTAGGCAATGTCGCTTTGCTCAAGTAAAAACAGTAGCTGCAATCGAGATTGCAACTGGAACCGCCCGGCTTGGCCATCACATGAAAGCGGCGACGCCCCTGCCCCAGCGTTGCGCTAGACGAATCAAGCGTAGTGATGGACGATGGATTAAATTTGGGCGTCATGTTTGGGCGGAGTTTGTCCGCGCCATAACCATGCGCGTTCTTGCGCGAACCGTCCCCACGAAATTTAACTTTCAACGACCTTTTATTGCCCAGCCGTGAAAGCTAGAAAATTCGCGACTATTTTAATCCCCAGAAGATTTGCGCGGCGATGAGTTGAGCTTGTTGGTGACAGCGCGATAAAACAATCCAGCCAGCACCGCGCCTACCAGCAACACCACAATCAAAATCAGCCCGTAGCGGAACGCGCGGTTCACCACTTCATCCGCCTTGGCTGCGGAGGATTGTCCGAGCTGCGCCAGTTGCGGCGTCGTCTGATTCACCGTGGTCAGCAACGCGTTGAGATGATCCGCTGCCGCGCCGATTTGCGCCGCCGCCGTGCCGTAATCCAGCACGTTGAACGGCGCGCTGTTCGTGCCGGAGGCGGTCGGAGCGTTCGTCGGCGAAACGTATTGCACAAACGTCGTGAGCGATTGAATAGCGGCGTTGATATTTTTCGCCGCATCGCTGACGGAATCCACCGTCGCGTGCGAGTCGGTAACAAGTTGCGGAATTTGCTGGGCGCTTTTGGCGAACGTTTCCGCCGCCGCCGCCATGCGATTCGCATCGTTCAAAATCTGTTCGGATTCCGGCTGACCGGCGAGGCGATACGCGAGTAATTCCACCTGCCAGCTCAACAACATCGGCATCCGCTGCGTGTAATACATCGCTCGCTCGCCCATCTCGCGCGTCTCCTGAATCGCGGCAGCGGTTGGATCCAATCCCGCGAGCGGATCGAGATACAGCAAACTGAAAATGCTCGTCGGCGCGGTCGTCGCCTGCGTCGGCGTCTTGCCGAGCGCGGTGACAAATTCGCGGAAACGAATCGGCCCGACGTAGCGTTGGTGCGGATTTTTCACTCGCCATTCCTGAATCAAACCGCGCAGCTCCTGTTGTTGCGACGGCTTGAGGACGCCGCTCGCCATCGTCCACGCATTCGTTTCCAGATTTCGTTGCGCGATTAGCAGTGGCGTGATGGCGTCGCCAAAAGTGTCCACACCGTAATCCTCCACCACCATCCGCCCCATGCTAACCAGCACGAGCATGTCGAGCGCGTTGACCGCCGGATTTTGTCCGGTCGCATTCACAAAGGCCGCCGTGGATTGGCCGAGCTTCCAGCGCAACACGGTTTCGCGCAGAAACATGTTGGTGGTAGTTGCGGTGACATCGTCGCACGCCTGCGCGACCGTGGCCGAATAAGTATCGGCGAACCGCATGACCTGCGCCTGCAAAACCACCATAGTGACCTGCCCCGTTGGCTTGCCGATGAGTTGCAGCGAATCCACTTGCGCCTTGGGCTGCGAACCGGGAATCCGCAAAAAGGAACAACCCGTCAAGGTCAGCACGAGCAGTGCGAGCCCCAGAAGAAGCGGGCGACGAAAAAAACCCGCGAAGTATTTATCGAAACTCGGCGACTGGCGGCGTGGGTTTCTCATTTGAAATATAGCAACAAAACAAGCTTACCCATTCACCGTTTCAGAATCGGAAGGCCACGTCCACGCCGTAGGTCACGCCGGTGAAATTGCTGCCCCACAAATAAGAATAGCCGAGGCCGATCCACTGGCATTTCCAAAGCTGACCAAGAAAGTCCAACACCACGCGACCATGCGCTTCGTAAACGTGTTCGGTATTCAGGCCGGTGTCGAGGTCGCCGTAAAAATCCGAGCGGCTAAAATAACCGCCGGTGCGCAGTTCGTGATTGAAAAGTTGCACGCCCAGCGGCACGTCCACGTCAATCTTGTTCTGCCATATTTCGGAATTGCCATTGATGGTGAGGTTGGGATTCGTGCTGTTGAAACTTTCGGTGTGATAATAAGTGCCAGATGAAGACAGGGTGAAGATTGTCCGCCGCCAAGTGTAAATATACGCCAGCTCGGTCGCGGGACGAATCGTCCACGTGTTGATGTCCCAATCCACCACGCCCGCCGCGCGCGCCGCCGCAAGGTTGGCTTTGCCAAATGCGCTGTTGGCGGTGTAGCTGTTGGCGGTGTAGCCATACATACCCATGATGGTCGGGGCGATGCTGAAACTGTCGTTGAGCCAAAACCGCGCACCGCCGCCGAACTGGATGGCGAAGGTGTCGTATTTATTTTTATCGCCCTTGATGAGCGGATTGGCATTGCCAAATTTCTTTTCCGTAGAGAGTGAACCCATACTGCCCTGCAAACGTGGTTGCCACGCGATGCCGGTGTTGCCCAATGGCGCGGGTCCGCCGATTTCGCCGATGCCGATGTCGCCCATGCCGCCAAACTTGCTCGCCTTCAAATCTACATTTTGCGACGTGGATTTGTAGGAACCGCCGCTCAAACCGTAATCGCCACCGAGAATATCAAACGCCTCCACGCGCGTGCTGGCGAGACTGCGCGCCTCGCTCACGACGTTCGCAGGCAGTTGCGCTTGCGCAGAATCCACCGCAATTAAACTGACGACAATTCCCGCGAGAATCCAAACAATCGCCGGCGTGAACGAATATTTTAATTTCATAGTTTAATGGCTTCTGATGATTGGACACAAGAAGCCCGAAGATTGTCAGGCTTGCCGCAAAATTTTACAACCTGCTTTTTGAACACGGCGCTATGCCGTGTCCGCACTAATTAATCCAACCTTGCTGCTGGAAGCGTTGCTTGAGCACGTCGGCGATTTCCTGAGCGGTCTGTTTGGCGCGGCCTGAAACCTTGCTGCTGCCGCTTTCTTCGCCATACGCCTTCATGCCGGTGCTGATGATAAGTCCAGCCGGATTGGCCGTCGCCAGCAACGTGGCCACGCCCAAGGCTGCGCCGGGAGTTTTGTTGCCGCCTGCATCTAAATCGCCAGAACCGATTTTGCGCAATCCGTTCACAGTTTGTTGAAAACCTTCCACTGCCGTTTTCAAATCCGAGTTGCCCTTGCCAAAGCCGATGGTGACGCGCTCGGCGTCATTGCCCTGCTGCACGGAAATAAGATAGCCACGAATCACGATGTCATTGACTTGATAAACTGTGCCCGCAGGAGCCACCAGCGCAGGCATGCCCAACTTGTTGATGTCGGCGACCAATTCGGAGGCAATGTCTGCACCCAATTTTTGTCCGGCGGCAATTTGTTCCGGAGTCTGCGGCGTGGTGTCCAAACTGGGATGACCCGCCAGCACGGATTCGGCCGGCAAATCGTTGGCGCTGGCCGCAAAATCACACACCCAGATATGCGCGGGCTTGGGCAACTGTCCGGTTACGAGTTGCTGACGGTCGGAAATCGTGGTCGAAGCGCAACCAGTCAGAAAGATTGCGGTGAGCAGGCTCGTGGCAACGGTTGCAAGTTTCAGGTAAGAAAAAATTTTCATCGTTAGATTTATTATTTCGCTGGCGAATTCGCGGGCCGATCCAATCGTCCAATTTGACTTGGACCGGCCCGCGTGGTTCACAATCGAAACAATTACTTACTTGGCATCTTCGGCTTGCTTCATGCCTTCTTCGAGTTTCTTGATGTCTTCGGCCGACAATTGCGGCCGATCCACCTTGATGGTCAGCTTGTCGAACTTCGCGGTGAGCGAGAACGGCGGCTGATAATCCGCATCGTTCACGCCGGTGAGCGTGTCGGAGCCGATGTCGAAGCTTTCGTCCCATTGCAGAATCATGGGCATGGTGTGCTCCATGTCTTGCGTGGCGACTTCCTTGCCGTCCACGAGAAGCGTGCCTTTGCCGCCACGGCCGAGACCGCTGAAGTTATTGAAGGCCAGCGTGCCGACGCCGAGGCCGTCATACTTGAAGTCAAATGCGATGGTGTGCTTGCCGGGCGTCAACGCGTCCGGCGCTTCCCACTTGATGCGCTTCAGGTCCGCCAGATTCCAGAGGAATACCGGCTTGCCTTTGAGCAGATAAAAACCGTAGCCGCCGAAGCGACCGCCGGAGGTCAAAATCATGCCCTCGGCACCACCTTCGGGAACTTCGATCTCCGCCGTGATGGTGTAAGACGCGTCAAGAATCATCGGCGAATCGCCTTGCGGCAATCCGGTCATCGCATGGGTGTAAACGAATTCCGTGCGACCGGCAGTGATGTTCGGACGCGGTGCCACAATGCGCGCCGCCACCGAAGCGTCCATCGGGAAGATTTCATATTTCTTGGCTTCGCCGATGAACATTTCTTTCAACTCCTTGACCTTGTCGGGATATTGATCGGCGATGTTCTGCGACTGGCTGAAATCTTTGTCCAGATTGTAAAGCTCCAGCACTTGATTGTTGAGCGGGTCAGGATTCGCTGCGCCAAAAGCTTCCCACGGAGCGCGGTTCACTTTCGTGCTCAACATCCAGCCGTCATGATACAATGACCATTGGCCGAACATTTCAAAATACTGCGTGTGATGACGCGTCGGCACCTTGGCATTCGCTGCGTCAAACGTGTAGGCAAAGCTCGTGCCTTCGATGGGCGCTTGTTTGATACCGTCCACAGTTTCCGGCGCGGAGATGCCGGAGACTTCGAGGATGGTCGGCACCACGTCAATCACGTGCATGAACTGCTCGCGCAACGCCCCTTGATCTTTGATGTGACCGGGCCAAGAAACGGCCATGCATTGGCGGACGCCGCCGAGACGGGAAGCATTCTGCTTGAACCATGTGAACGGCGTATCAAACGCCCACGACCAACCGGCGGACATGTGGTTGTAGGTTTGCTCCGTGCCCCAGACATCATACCATTTCAATTGCAATTCCGCCGGCATCATGTTGACGCCGTTGAAAAACGACCGCGAAGCGACCGCCAAGGGCCAGGAAGCCGCCATAGCGCGCACCAAAGCGGATTTAACGACCTGTGAGAAACAAACCGACCTGTTGCTCGATATGCGGCTCAATGAGCAAATCAGCGAAACCGAATACATTTCAAAGAAATGTCTTTTTGTGAATCAGAAGGCGGAATTGAAAGGTAAATTGGAGGCGTTTGAACACAACCGCCAGAATCGGTTCGAACCGGCCATCCGGTTCATTTTAGAGGCTAAAGACGCCACTTTTTTGCTCGCAGAGGGAAATCAGGAGAAGAAACGCGATTTTCTCAAAAAAATCGGTTCGAACTTCCAGATGGCGGATAAATCGTTGGCGGTGGAGTTCAAAAAACCGTGGAATCTATTGGCCCAATTCAATTCTGCACCCATGACTAAAATCGCCGCTTGCGGCGAAAAACCATCAAAAGAAAACTGGCGGAGAGAGGGGGATTCGAACCCCCGATACGGCTTTTGACCGTATACCGGTTTAGCAAACCAGCGCCTTCAGCCACTCGGCCATCTCTCCAACCTATTGCGTTTATTGATGTTTTATCCACTTGATGAGGTTTGAAACCCTGTTACTGTCTAACAGTTTTCTAACAGATTCCAAATCACCGTGAAAACCAACAAACCAAAAACGCTACGCAAAGCATGGCCGAAAGTTAGGCCATACGTCAAGCACGGGAAGTTGTATTATGTGGTGGATTTGAGGCGTAAACATTACAAAGGGCCTCAACTCAAGTGGTTTTCAGACAGGGAGATTGCTCTTAAACATGCGGCCGACATGGCCGATAAGGTCTCCAAGAGTGGTATTGAGAGTATTGCCGATGCAGATGATGCGGCCAAATTGAAAGCATGGGGTGAGCAATGTGCGGTTTATGGCAAGACGCTTGAGCAAGCAATGGATGCTGCTCTTGAGTTGTTCGCAAAAGAAAAGTCGGTAAAGGACAGTCCGTATATGGCGGAGCTTCTATCGGTTTGGCTGGACGATAAAATCACTGGGTTAAGAACCCTGCGCCCCAAAACTATTGAATCTATTCGGGATATGGTAAAGAGGTTCAAAATTGATTTTGGTATGGCTAGAGTTAAAGAAATTGATTCAACAAGAATCGAAAGCTACCTCAAATCCAGAAAAGTATCAGACCAAACTCGGCTTAATATCTGCCGTTACCTACAACAGTTTTTTAATTGGTCTATTAATAAGGGACATTTCGTTGGCGTTAACCCTGCGATATCTGTAAAAAAAGAAATCCACGTTGATGCTGGTTCGCCAGCTTATTTTAATATTGAGCAATGCAAAGCGCTGTTAAATGCGGCTCAAATGGAAAAACATAAACCCCTTCTGGCTTACATTGCTCTTGGTTTATTTGCGGGAATCAGACCGGAGGAAGTTGAAAAAATGACATGGGAGAAAAACATTAAGATGGATGCGAAGGAAATCCACTTATTCAGAGACAAAACGAAAACAAAAAAAGACAGATACATCCAAATGTCCGAAAATTTGCACAAATGGCTGGAACACTGTGAGAAAATAAAACCTTTGGTTCCTTCGGCCAATCTTCAAAACATGCGTGTTCGCCTTGTTAAAGAGGCCGGTATCCAGTGGGTAGCTGACGGACTTCGACATTCATTTGCAACTTATTATTACGCAAAGGAAATGAAAGATGGCGGTAAAAACCTCGAAATTCTACGAAGCATCATGGGGAATAGCCCAAATGTCATTGAGAAGTTTTACAAGGGTGCCATTTCCAAGACCGAGGTGGATAAATTTTGGAGTTTGCTGCCGAATTGAATCTCAAACCAAAACCGCCGTGGTTTTTTACTACCACGGCGGCTTACGCACGACGAAACGGAATGAACTGACACCTAATAAATAGCGTCCCGTGCAGCCAAACCGTTCTTTTATTTCCACATGCTCTGGTCTTGCACCACACCCAAACCCGTCTGAAACGTTAATGCCATTTTCAGACACCGATGTCACCATATAGCCACATTTCAGGCTGAAATTGGAATTAAATGGTGTTGTGCGTGTGATTGTTGGTGGTTTTTTCCTAGCGGCAGCTAATTATATTATGGCGACCACGTTGGTTGCCACAACGCAAAGGAGATAATATGACTGAAAAACTTAAACCCTACGGCATCACCAAGCATCGTCATGAAGGCTACATGTATTTTGCAACGAGCCACGCAGAGCACCAACAGTTCTTGGAAATGGTCTTGGGTGACATCAAACCTGAGCAATGCAGTTGGACAATACCACTGCTTGGACCCCGTTCATTAAGCCACTTGTGATGAGACAGTTTCCGGTGGTTTCGGTTTGTTGTTTTGTTTCCACTCAAGGTTCCGGTGGAAGGAGGGCGTAGCCCGACTGGAACCGGAAC
>Ga0208872_1000484_pt1 | contig 29207 bp, 21 predicted proteins | sample CryBogCBH12Aug08_FD_185508 | JGI IMG/M metagenome (GOLD analysis project Ga0208872, IMG submission 185508) | Freshwater microbial communities from Crystal Bog, Wisconsin, USA - CBH12Aug08 (SPAdes) | ecosystem: Environmental > Aquatic > Freshwater > Lake | place: Crystal Bog, Wisconsin, USA...
GAAAGGCAGCTTCCAGATACCGCCGTAGTTGGGCGATTGCGGAAAGTGCTGCTGAGGCGGATGCCCTCTCGACCGCCTGGATGAACATGGAATGGGATAAGGTTTTGCTGTTCTGCAAGAAGTACGGCACCGTGGGCGCTGCCGTTCTAGATATGGAAAACATCATGCGATCCACCCCTTTTCCCAAAACGGGTTCCAGTTGGAATCTACATTAAATCGCCATCAATCGTTTTCGGATTTACTGAGAAACAATCCCGCTTAAATCTTCTCTCATGCCGACTCTTCTTGAAACCATTGCAGCAGCCGAAACCGCCGGGAATCTTTTTGCATCATCGGCGGATAATATCCGAAAGATGCTCAACCGCGGAATATCTCCTCTGGCAGAGGCGGTGATAGCGGAACTTGCCGAATCCGAACGCTGGGATGAACTCAACAATCGTTTTTTCCGAACGCTGGCCTTCGGCACCGGAGGATTGCGAGGGAAAACAATTGGTGAAGTATTGACCAAAGCCGAAGCCGGCCCCGGCCGGCCTGATGGCCGCCCCCAATATGCCTGCATCGGTACGAATGCGATGAATGACTACAACATCGTCCGAGCAACGCGAGGTCTCGCACTCTACGTATGTCAATGGCACGGCAAGGAAAAGCGTTCCGGCAGACCCTCGATCTGCATCAGCTACGACACCCGGTTTTTTTCACGGGAGTTTGCCGATCTAGCCGCCAAGGTTATGACAGACTTGGGGTGTGATGCCCTGCTCTTCGAGGGGCCGCGCTCCACGCCGGAGCTCTCTTTTGCCGTCCGATTCAAGAATGCGTCAGCCGGCATCAATATTACGGCAAGCCACAATCCCCCCGGCTACAATGGGTACAAGGTCTATTTTGATGACGGCGGCCAGGTGATCGAGCCGCATGCCTCGGCCATCATCGATCTCGTCAATGCCGGAGACGGTGATTTCTACGAGGCTCTTCCCGAAGAGGCTCGCGGGCGGGTTATCAAAATCGGCAAGGAAATTGACGACGCCTACATGGACCGTCTGGAAAAGCTGATCGTTGATCCTGAACTCTTTCGCAGGCCTCCTCCGCTCAGAACCGTCTTTACGCCGCTCCACGGAGTCGGGGGAGTGATCATTGTGCCGATGTTGCACCGTTTGGGGGTCGATTGTTTTCCAGTTCCCTCCCAGATGGTTCCAGATGGCCTCTTCCCGACAGTCAAGTCTCCAAACCCCGAATATCCTGAAGCATTGCGTCTTGGGATGGAACTTGCTGATCAGGAAAAGGCGGATCTTGTCCAGGCAACTGATCCGGATGACGACCGGATGGGGGTGGCGGCCCGCGACGCAGCTGGAAAATTGGTGTTGCTGACCGGTAACCAGATCGGTTCATTGATAGTTTGGTATCGCCTGAGGAGGCTCTTTGACAAAGGGATTCTAAACGAGACCAATCGCGATCATGCGGTTGTGATAAAGAGCCTGGTCACGACCGACCTCCAGAAGGAGATTGCGCTGGGTTTTGGCGTCCGTTGCGTTGAGACCCTGACCGGATTTAAATACATCGGAGCAAAACAACGTGCCTACGAGGAGAGGCTGCCGGTGGAGATTCGAAGGCACTACCGAGAGCTCTCCGAAGAAGAAACCCGTGAGGAAAGGCTCAAACACTCATTGTTCTTCGTCTTTGGAGGAGAGGAGAGCTACGGCTACAACACGGGTGATTTCGTGCGCGACAAGGACGGCAATGCGGCGGTCATCTGCTTTGCCGAAGTGGCCGCTTATGCGGCAAGCGAGGGGATCACGGTTGTGACGCTGCTCGACCGCATCTATTCGGAATATGGCTTCTATCTTGAGCGTGGGGAATCCCTGACATTTGAGGGGGCCGAGGGGGCCGCAAAGATCAGAAAACTCGTTGATTCCTATGCAAATAATCCTCCAGTGGAGATCGAAGGTGCGAAAGTGCTTTCCGTGCTGAACTATGACACTCAGGACATTCATGATTCAGAGGGCGAACTTATCCCGAAGGAAGCAATGATCGTTTTTCAGACAGAGGGAGGTTGGAAAGTTGCTGTCCGTCCCTCCGGTACCGAACCGAAGATCAAATACTACCTTTATGCCACAGCGAAGCCGTCGGCTGGTGCGTTCACTTCCAAGGAACTCTCCGTTACCAAGGAACGTGTTGCCGATGGTATCGAACGCCTCTGGCAGTGGATGAAAGCTGATGCCGAAGTGCGGGTGAGTTAGAAATACTAAAGAGGACGACGACCAAGCCCTGTAATCGTGTGACTGCACCACTACATGGTGCCCGTAGTGGAATGTCGAAAAGAGGGGGGTTAGTGTTTTCCAAGCGATGGCTCACAAATTGCTCTTTTACGTGCTTATGACGTGTTACCATCAACTCTAATGCGAGCGGCATTTCATCACACCCATGAGTACGGAGGGTTCAGGATGCGTTATGGTCATGTGCTCCCATACGGCGCAAGTCATGTGCCGGGCGGGGTGAATTTCTCAATCTATTCTTCCCACGCCACTTCGTGCACGCTTGTCCTTTTCCATAAGGGGGAACCGCTGCCATACGCAGAAATCCCGTTTCCTCCGGAGTGTAGAATCGGCGATGTCTACGCCATGATTGTCTACGATCTTGACTACGAGGAATTAGAGTACGGCTTTCGCATGGAGGGTCCGTGGGAGCCGAAATCGGGGCATCTCTTTGATTCCAAGAAGATACTTCTCGATCCTTTTGCCCGTGAAATCGGCGGTCGTGATGTCTGGCTTACAGTTCCGCCCGATGAGGAGATCTATCCCCACAGGGCCAGGATGCCCTACGAGGATTTCGACTGGGGGCATGACCGTCCGATCAATCTCGCCGTTGAGGATCTCGTGATCTACGAGATGCATGTCCGTGGGTTCACATGTCATCCCTCATCAGGAGTCAGTCATCCAGGCACCTACGAGGGCATGATCGAAAAAATACCCTATTTAAAATCGATCGGCGTGAACTGCGTGGAATTAATGCCGGTCTTCGAATTCGATGAATATGAAAACAAGAGGATCAATCCGCTCACAGGAGAAGGCCTATGCAACTACTGGGGATATAGCACGGTTGGGTTCTATGCCCCTAAAAGCGGTTATGCTGCCACGGGTCATCACGGCACGCAGGTTTCGGAGTTCAAGGGCTTGATCAAGGCGCTGCATGCAGCGGGGATATCTATCATCCTGGATGTAGTATTCAACCATACCGCTGAAGGGGACCTTCGCGGCCCCACGATCTCGTTCAGAGGAATCGACAACCAGACGTATTACATGCTCAATTCCGACGGGAGCTACGCGAACTATACGGGCTGCGGAAACACGCTCAATTGCAACCACCCCGTTGTTCGTGCCTTTGTGGTGTCCTGCCTGCATTACTGGGTCTCCGAGTTTCATATCGACGGATTCCGATTTGATCTTGCCTCCGTCCTAGGGCGTGACGGTAACGGTCATCCTTTATCCAACCCCCCGTTGCTTGAGGCGCTGGCACTTGACCCTATTCTGGCCGGCTGTGATCTGATTGCTGAGGCCTGGGATGCAGGCGGCCTCTATCAAGTTGGAAACTTTCCCGCCTATGGTCGATGGATGGAATGGAACGGCCATTACCGGGATGCAGCCCGACGGTTTCTCCGTGGTGATGCAGGTGTGGCTGGAGAGATGGTGCAAGGGATTCTCGGCTCGCCAAATCTCTATGCTCCTCTGGGGCGAAAGCCGACAGCATCGGTGAATTTTCTGACCTGCCACGATGGGTTCACGCTGCGGGATCTATATTCTTACAATGAAAAGCACAATCTAGCCAATGGCGAAGAGAACCGGGACGGTGCGAATGACAACTACTCGTGGAATTGCGGGGTGGAGGGGGTGACCGACGATCTAGCTGTCAACAAACTCCGGGCACGGCTCCAACGCAATGCAATGGCCCTACTTCTACTGAGTCAGGGGGTTCCGATGATTTCGATGGGAGATGAAATTGGCAGGACGCAGTTGGGTAACAACAACGCCTACTGCCATGATGAAGAGTGGATCTGGCTCGATTGGTCTCTCCTTGGGGATGAGAAAGGTTCCGCTGCCAGCCTGATGCGTTTTGTATCGCTCATGGCCGACTTCCGCCGCAGCCACAGCCAACTCCACAGGGCAGAGTTCTTCTTAGGAGAGGATGTTCAGGCATGCGGATATCCGGACATAGGCTGGCATGGTGTAAAGCCTAGGGAACCGGACTGGGGGCCAGAAAGTCGCTCCTTGGCGTTTATGATTGCAGGCGACATGAGCAGTTCTTTTGGTCCGAAAAGCGACTTTATCTATGCTGCGTTCAACATGTGGCATGAACCGCTCACTTTCGGCCTCCCCAAGCTTCCTTCCGGGATGCATTGGCGCCTAGTTGTTGATACAGGGAGAACCTCACCCGATGATTTCTATGAACCCGGATCGGAGCAACTCATTGCCGACCAGTCACAAATCACACTGGTTGACCGCTCTATGGTCGTCCTAATTGGTAATAGGGCGGGACGTCTCGGGTGAGGCCATAAATACGATGGGCGGGATCCTTTGTCCCTTAGTTATTTTAGTTACAATCGTCGCGATTCCAACGACGTCTGTAGCTCAGGAGGGCAAGGATATCGGTTTGCAGTTGGCTGAGAACCCTCCGATGGAGGTCATCAAAACGAATCCCCCGGAGCCGGCAACAAATATTCCTGTTGATCTGCGATCTGGATTTGTTCTCATTTCGTCGCTGGTGGAGTTCCGCGGGGCAATCAAAAAGGATGGGCAGAAGATCCGTCTCAAACCCGGTATTTACCGTGTGACCGACGCTGACATTCCGACTGGATATCCCGCCGGTCACGAGGTGGACGATGTGCAGAAAAATGGGCAGAAGGTCTTCCGCAAGCAGGAGCATCTTTTCGCCGTAACCGGATCAAATAACTACTTCGACCTCCGGGGAGTAGTCTTTGAAACTCCAGTATCAGTCCAGAGCAAGCTCTCCATGGCTCCCCATGTTGCATCATCTTGGGATATCGATGGATCCAACAATACCTTCGAAGGTGGGTATTTTCGGAATATCGATATGCCCTATCCGACCTACCGGGTCACGGAGAATGAAGTCCATGTCTGCAACGATCACAATACATTCCTTAATTGTACTTTTGTGATCCAAGGTTCAGTTCCGTACGGATATTCGGATTACTATGGAAAGGGAGGCCCCAATTTCGGCCTGCTGAACAAGCATGCCTGGATGTGCATAGACCATGCCAATCATACATCCGTTATCGGATGTCAGATATATATGCAGACATTTGGTCATTGCCTCCACTTTCACCATGTGGATGAGGTGCTCATCAATAAATGCCTTATTTGCGGAACGCTTCGTCCTACCAATGACATCTTCAAGGAAGTCGCTGGCCGGGCTCAGGAATACAACTTTCAAGTGATGTATCGGGGCCCATACCCCATTCCACACGACGAAATCATCCCATTAACCGAGGATGCCATCCGGGCCTATGAAGAAGTCAGGAACATCACGGTGATCGATACCACTGTGATGCGCCAGCGCGGCCTGCTCCAATTGTGTGGCCCGGGAGATTACAGACTGGAGAATGTAACGACTCTGGAAGCCGGCGATTTCTGTTACGACATCAGTGCTGGAAATAAGGGCAAGGTCGTGATGAAAAACTGCTATTCAGATGTCGCTTACAACCCGGTCTTCAACCTGACGCGGGGAGACTGTCCGAAGAATGCCTTCTACGAACTCACAATCCTCAGCCCTGCAGAAGGGGTAAAGCTGACGTCGCGCAGCAGCCTAGGTGTCATCTGCGGCGATGCCTGCACATTCATTCTACATGACGGCACAACCCGCCCGCTACCACCAGAAGTCAATTATCTGGTCTGTGGACAGCGTTTCCCTCTTGTTAACTCGTCCGTGACCAACGAAACCACGGCCAAGCTGATCCTCAACAAGAATGTCAGCTATTGCGTGATTAAATCACACGGCCCCGTCGAGGATCACGGCAGGAATAATACCGTTGTAAAAATTAACTAACGTTTCTTCTATCAGACAAATTTCTGAAATACTTCGTTGGCCTCGACAAGCGTTTCCTTGCTTCCGATGTCGAACCAAGTGCCGGGTACATCCCATGTGCCGACTTTAACCCGCGGAAAGAGCCACTGAATGAGGCGACCTGGCTGGTCTGCATTATTACCCTCAGCGATGTAGGTATCGATGAGTGGAAGCACATCGGAACGGTAGTAGTATAGGGCAATCCCAGTCTTAGTCGTCTGAGGGTGGGCTGGTTTTTCCTCAAAATGAGTGATAACCCCCTCGGAGTCTGTTGTCACATTGTTGTATTTACGAATGGCCTCCAGATCGCCCACATCGTAAAGGGCAAGGGTGGCCGGATGTTTTCTGGCTGCTACTGCGAATTCAGGGACAGGCTGGCTGAAGAGATTGTCACCGGCGACCACGAGGAGGTCCTCTCCAGAGATTTTCTGGGTCTTTAGCACATGGTGGATATCCCCGATGGCCCCGAGTTTGTCCGCGTCGCTTGTAGAACCGTCGTTTACAATGGTAAACTCCATCTTCGGTTGCCGGTTCTTGTAATCCACCGCCCAATCTTCAAATGATTTTGAAAACTTGTTATTGGTTACGACATACACGCGGTTGATGTCGGGGATCGGCGCTAGGTTGTCCAATACCCATTCGATCATCGGTTTGCCGGCGACTTCCAACAATGGTTTGGCCTTGTTTTCAGTAAGTGGATACAGGCGTGTCGCATAACCTGCGGCAAGGATAAGAATATTCATAAGTCGCAGGGATTTAATATAATCTACACCCATGAGCCAAGCTCCATCAGGGAACATATCAAAAATCCCTCGGTTCGGTTATTTCGACACTTCCTTTGGGCGGATTAATTGCCTCAAGTGACCTCCATGTCGGAAAATTTCTCAGTTGAACTCGTCGTTGCCCGTTATGAGGAGGATCTGCGCTGGTTAAGGCGCGTTCCCGAGCGGATCCGAATTACTGTTTTGAACAAGGGGGTCTCTCCTGCATTGCCGCTGGAATTCAATGCCCGAGAAGGAATGAAGGTAACACCCCTTCCAAATGAAGGCAGGGAGGCCCATTCATACCTGACTCATCTAGTTGACCGCTACGCTTCGCTGGCCGCTGTTACTATCTTTTGCCAAGGACATCCATTTGATCATGCGCCCGATTTTCATGATCAACTGCGTGCTCTTGTAGATCGCAGGGAATTCTCCGAAGCATTTTTATGGTTCGGTTTTCTTGAGGAAAGTGATGATCCCTTGGGAAGACGGCTCTTTGTTCCGTGGAGTAAGAATCCTGAGAGAGAAGAGCTATCCACAGGACGGCTCCATGAGTCACTCTTCGGGCTCCCCTCACCAGAAATGTTCTATTTTAGAGTCGGAGCACAATTTGCGGTATCGCGTGAGGCGGTCTGGCATCGCCCAATTGGATTTTACCGGCGGGCCCTCGAACTATCCACCGCCATCGAACTTGCAGCACACTCCTACGAGCGGCTTTGGGACAGGCTTTTCGGCAATCCGATGATCGATCCCGCCACCTTGGGAAAGGGAGGGGTACGTTATCTGAAGAGAATCCGCCGATTGGAGAGCAGGCATTAGCAAGGCAGGTCGAGTAATTCGGTTTGAATTTCACCGACCGGGAATGGATACTACAACGATGCCCCGGAAAAAAAAATCAAGCGGACTGTCCCTTTGGCTGATTGTCCTACTTGTTGTGATTGTGGGCGCCGCCGCATATTTCAGCCTTCATAGAGGTGGGGGCGATTCCTCTCTCCGCACAACCGAGGAACTCAATCCTGATCTCTACTATGAGAATGCGAACTCCTTGCGGGGAAACACTTACAAGATTGATGCTGAAATTGATTCAGCGCTTGGAAACTCCCCGAGCAAGGGAAGGCTTTTTTCCGTAGTGCTAAAGGGGGGCACTGAGAGCGGGGCACCTCTCGTTCTTCCGGTTCTTGTTCCGATCGAACTCGGCAACCTGACCATCCAGAAGGGACAGCATTACCTGATGAAGGTAAAAGTCGTTGACAACGGCCTGCTCAGAGTCGAGGAGGCAACCAAGCCATGAACAGCCTCAGGATCAAAACATCGGCTTGTCTACTCTTCTCCCTGATTTCCTGCTGCGGTCTCGGGGCGCAGCAACAGTCCCCCGGAAATGCCGAAACCATACACGAGACCGGGCAGCAGTATAAACAGGGCAACACCCTGATGGGAGCAGGTGACAACCGCCTTATTGGAAGGCAGGCGGCTTCTGATGCCAACCTCATGGGGAGAAAACGCTTGGTTGATCTGAAACCGAACACATTTCTGGCCCTTTGGAACAATCCACTATTTGCAGCGCAGTTTGAGAAATTTCTCAGTGCGCCGGCCGAAACCTCAGATGATGCCAGACTATATAGGGAACGGATCAACAAAATCATGGAGTTGCTCTCTCCGGGGAGCGCGACCAAGCAGAATCAGGATGTAGCCTTCAATCTGCTGACCAAGGCGTCGGAATTCGAGAGCGACGCAAATATCTGCACAACGATTCATGACGCCGTGTATGCCGCGGCCGACAGCCGGGTTGAGATCGAGAAACTGACCCAATTGAACGAGAAGTTGGAAACAGAGAGGAGGCAGGAAGAGTACAACCTGCTGCAAGCTTCGCGCGACAACCCCTTTTCGGCCACCGCAACATCCAAGAACGATATTGTTAACAATAATGCCAATATGGCCATCGAAAGGCAGGCGCGTATCGATCCAGCAAAGCGGAGATTGTCGGCCGTCGGACAGACCATCGAGCAGAACAAAATGCAGATTGCTAGCGCAGAAGGGCAGGCAAAATTCCAACTCCAGGCGCTGATCCTGCAACTTTTTGCTCAACGGCGCTACCAGCATGTTATCATCGCCGACAGGTTTTACCGGGCCCTATTCGACGATGGGGACGAGTCATTGGCTAGCTTCCAGAGAATGGCCGACCAAATGGGATACAACAAGGCCGCCGGTCAGGTGAAACTGGTCGCCGAGGGGAATCCAAATGTTGCTGGTGCGGTGGGGAGCGGCGGCGGCCCAGGTGCTGGCGCAGCAGCTGGTGCAGGAACAAACGGCGGCGGGGCAAGCGTGGGAAACAACAACTACGGAGGAGGTGGTGACGGCTCGGCTTTATCCCTTTCGGGTATGCAGTTCGGACTTCAGAACGCCAGCGTGGAAAGTCTTATGAACGCCGTTTCCAGCGCCATGAGAACAATGAGCAGAACCTTTAAGAGTTTAAGCCAGCTGGATGGTATCGCCAATGAGATCATCCGGGATGTGAACGAGGGAGTGAAAGTTTACAAATATCTGCTGGAGAAAAACGAACTGGAGAGTGCTGGCACCCAACTGGCATCGGTCTTTACCAAGGGTGAGTTTCTGCCGAGCGTGCGTTTGTTAACTCAGGATGAGAAGAGAAGGACCCTCGCATATGCCCAACTGTGCAACAAATTAGTAAACTCTTCCGAATCGGGAAACATCGATGCGGTGCAGGCAGTCGTAGCCGAAATAAAAAAACAGAATCCCAGCTTCGATGACACGGAGATTGCTGCCAATATTCAGGGGATCAAGACCGCCAGTGGCCTGCATGTCGCCCAGGCCAGAGTAGCTGCATCCAAGGGGGATATGCAGACGCTGCAGCTAGAAATCACCAGGGCGGCCAGTATCTGGCCGAACAATCCCGAAGTGCAGAATTTTTCGACAGACATGGCCAAACTCTCGGAGAGAGCCAGTCCACAGGTTCAGGCGGTAAATGATTTTGACCAACTTTGCGCACAGAAAAACTTCCGACAGATCTGGGACGACAAGGAAAAATACATCGCTGCAATTGCCCAGTCGCCCGAGAAGCAGGGAAAACTGCACGAGGTTCTTTCCAGGATGCAGGACATCGAAACAACGATCATGAAGTCGCAGGAAATTGCCCGGCATGGTGACTATGCTGGTGCCTGGGAGGGAATCGAGGTGGCGTTCCAGAAGTATCCCGATGATCCAAAACTTGCCCAGATGCGCGCCGAACTCACCACTCAGGCTCCTGACTTTGTTCACGATTTGCGGGCGGCCAACGGATTCGAGGAAAAAAAGGAGTATGGATCCGCTCTTGCGTGGTATCTCCGTTCACGAAGCCGATATCCTATGAGCGATCTTTCCAAAGAGGGAATCCAGAGGGTGGTGAAAATGATTCTCCCCGACGCCACTTAACCCCCTCCAAAAGTTTGACCTGAACGTCGGCACAAGAGGGTTCCTGGCTACTCTCCGAATGAGGAGTGACATGGATTGAAAAACACTCGTCCAGAGCTTTTGCAATCCTCTAGCCAAGTATCTTGCGAAACCTGAACTCTACTGTGTTTTTATGGCTGTCTGTGTACCAAACATTGGTGGAAAACGTTGGTTGCTATGTATGCTGATTGTAGCTCGCAACGCTCCAGGCTACGCCGAGCCGGTTTCTGAAGCAGCAGATCCCCTCACACACTGGAAGGAGGGACATTGCGAAGTCGTCGATGGAACACGCTTACAAAAAGCTTTTATGGTCTATCTGTCGCAGCAGTCTCCACCAGGGGATTTAGTAAAAGAACGTGCAAAGAAACTCAAAGAAGCCTCCGATCTTCTGAAATACAAAAAGTGTAGCACCGAGAATCTGGCAAGGGCCTATGCCTTTCTTCAGCAACTTGCGGCTGACCCCCTTGATCAGGGGCGATGCCGGCAGTTGCTTGATGCAGTGGTCCGGTGTTCCACGGTGCTTTCCGGAAATCAGAGTCCTAGCCCCTCGGAAACGATGTTGCGAAGTCAGCAGGAAATCCTTTCTTGGAATGCCCGGATTGGTTGGCGCTCTACGGAAACCAAGAAGAAGCTTGCCGAAGTGAATCAGGAAATACGCAGCGAGATGCTTGGTGAGGAGTCCAGCGGATATCAGGCAAAATTGGTGATGCAGGCGCTTGCGCTGCGCTATTTGGAACAGGGAGATGATGCCGAGGCCATTCTAACTGCCCGCTTCTACCGGAGCATGTACAAAGACCAAGAAGATCCGTTGCTGCTTGGGCCTGAGGAAGCACGCCGGATTGCACCGCTTGGGTCAAAGCCCACCATGGAAACCATCCAGAATCTAGCCAACCAATCACTGATGGCTCTCAGTGAGGAGTTGGAGAACTGCACGACCCTCATGGAACACCGTGCTGTCAAGACCGCTTCCAAAACCTTGGCCTCCGCCTTTGCCCAGAGCCCCCACGCCCTCCCCGTGATTTCCTATCCTCCTGTGTTTAAGGAACAGATGCTAGATGAACTGGAGAAGGAGCAGAAATTCCGCTCTCTGGTCGAAGAAGGGGATTTGGAACAGGCGCTTTTGGTGTTGAAACTTCTCGAGAATGGCTCGACTGACTTCGAAAGTGCTCCCCTTCGTGGTTCAATCGAATCGGCAAAAGCACTCTCCGGAATCCATCTGGATACTGCACACAGAGCCGAGCTTTCCGGACACGCGGACGAAATGCTCCGCGAACTGCGGGAAGCTGCCAAATACTGGCCAAAAAATCCGGCGATTGCTGATTTCAGCAAAGAGATATCTCGTAATGAAGAGATTCAGCGCAAGACAGTCGGTGAGTTCGACCAGCTAGTTGCAGACCGGAGGATACTGGAGATTGCACAGCAGAAAACCCGTTTTGAACAGGTGCTTTCGTCGCTTCCTTCACGTCAGGACGAACTGGCCAGAATGCTTGAGGATGCTCAAAAAATCGAGGAAACCTCAGAGGAGATTGAGCGACTCCGAAGCCGAGGTTCACTGATTGGAGCTTGGGAACTTTCAGAGGTGCTCAGGCGACAGTACCCCGACCAAGAAACGGTCAAAAGCCTCCACCTCAGAATGCAGAACGGTGTCGAGGAACTGGCTCGAGGATTGGAATTGGCTCGAAAACGGGAGCAAACTCAGCCGGCTGTTGCCCTAGCTTTCTATCTGGGGCTGCAGCACCGATATCCAAAGAGCCATTTTGCGGAAGAGGGGGTTGTTCGCCTGTCTGGCATTCTTCTTGAAAAGTGGGAGGAACTCCCCTGAAGGGAGACATAAAACAGGTCGATATTATCTCTGAACCTTATACAGAAATAACAGATGTTTGTATTTCTCCTAAAAAGGCATTCGGCCTCAAACAAGTAAGAAGTTAATTGGTACAGCAGGGGGTGGTTTTTTTGTATTTTAAGTGATTTTACTTGGATGTCAGAGTAGTTGTGGTTACTAACTTTAATGTTTATGGCGAAAGAAGAAGCAATAACTACCGAAGGCGTTGTTGTCGAGGTGCTCCCAGGAACGATGTTTCGTGTTGAACTCGGCAATGGCCATGTGGTGTTGGCACATATTTCGGGAAAAATGCGCAAGCATTTCATCCGTATTGTCCCAGGTGACAAGGTGACTGTTGAAATGTCCCCTTATGATCTGACGAAGGCCCGCATCACCTTCCGTACTGCATGATGAGCAACACTCAAATCCTAACAACATACCGATATGACAATCCCTGATTCACTCAGTCTGAAAAAAGGAATGAAGATCGCTGCAAAAATAGAGCGCCTTCAGCAGAAGCTCCATGAGCTTCTCGGAGCCACTTTGGAACTGCCTCCGGCCACGGTGACAATGAAAAATCAACTTCTGGAAGCTGCAAAGACCCCCGGACGTCGCGGACGTCCGCCAGGTTCTGGCCGCAAAATGTTATCCGATGGCACTCGCAGTCTTTCAAAGCTGGCCGGTCGTCCCCGTCCCGCATCGCCATCTGGGCCACTTGCCCCTGCCGTGGTGAAGGTTCTTCAACGCTATGGCCGCCCGATGAAGGTTAGCGAAATACTTATCGGACTTGAGCATGATAACTACGTTTGGACGGCAAAGAACCCGCGCCAGACCCTGTACGTCCGAATAGGAAAACTGGCAGGGGTCAAGAAGGCCGAAGAGGGACTCTATATGACAGACACCTCCGCGGAGACTTCCTCACCCTTGCCCGTCGCTTCAGAGCCAGCCACTTTTTAGGCATCCTGCGGTCTACTTATGACCGGTCGGATATCCGCACCTAACCTTGCGGAGCTTTTTAAGGATGCGGGAGACCGATGGGGTGAACACCCCGCCTTTTCCAGCCGACGAGGCGATGGGACTTTTCATTCTATATCCTACCGCCAGTGGATAGATCGGTCTGTTGCGCTTGCTTCAGCACTTATTGAGATAGGTGTCGGGGCTGGAGATCATCTTGCGATTCTCTCCGATAACCGTTTTGAATGGATTTTGGCGGATGCCGCCGTGCAGTTCTGCGGTGCTGCCGATATACCGCGCGCCGCCGATGTGACCGTCGAGGAGATCGCCTATATCCTTGACCATGCGGATGTTGAAGTGGCCTTTGTTGAAAATGTTGCGGTGCTCGCGAAGGTGTCCTTGGTCAAGGACCGCCTTCCAAAACTGCGTCACCTTATCCTAATGACTTCAGCAGATGATGGGGCCCTTCATCATCACCGAAAAGGTATCTACCAGCTGCGTGATCTGGAGATCCGTGGCGAGGAACTCCGACTTGGCGGTGATCGACGTGTCGAGGAGCGGATTGCGGCAGTGCAGCCAGAGGATCTTTTCACTATCATCTACACCTCAGGAACAACTGGCACCCCCAAGGGCGTGCAACTTACCCATGCAGCCATGGCATCGCAGATTCGAAATCTTCCTTTTGTGCTCACACCAAAGGACAGAGCCCTTTCAATCCTTCCGGTCTGGCATAGCTACGAACGGGTGTTCGAGATAATCTCTATCGCGTGCGGTATTTCCACCTATTATACTTCATTACGCAACCTCGGAGGAGATCTCCAGACGGTTCGACCGACAATCATGGTTTCTTCTCCCCGTCTCTGGGAGGGGCTGTATAACCGAATCCTCTCCGGAGTCGAAAAGGCATCCATAGGCCGCAAGATTCTCTTCCGTTTAGCGCGTTTTTCTGCGCACTCGGTCAGACGAGCCCGATCATTTTTCACGGCTCAGGAGATCGATACTAGGGGGCTTAATCCCTTCAACGTTACTTTTTTCGCACTGCGTCATTCCTTTGCCTGGCTCCTCTGTATTGCCCCCAGCTTCCTTCTTGACCGGTTGGTACTCGTGAAGTTACGCGCAGTTGTGGGTGGATGTTTCAGAGGCACAATTTCGGGCGGTGGCGCTCTGCCTAGGCATGTGGACGAATTTTTCAACGACATCGGCATTCCCGTTCTGGAAGGATACGGATTAACGGAGAGTTGTCCGGTGTTGGCTGTAAGGACTTGGACACGGCTCGTCATCGGTACGGTTGGACCGGCGTTTCCCGAAACACAGCTTCGAATTGTAGATCCGAGCACAGGCGTCATTCTTTATCCTGATTACTCGCGCCGAGATCTTGGGCGTGGGAGACGCGGGGAGATTCACGCCAAAGGACCTCAAATCATGAAGGGATATTATAAGGACCGGGAGGCCACTGATCGCGTGTTGAACGAAGGCTGGCTTGCAACGGGGGACCTTGGAATGATTACTTTCAACGATTGCCTGAAATTCGTTGGTCGCTGCAAAGAGACGATTGTTCTACTCGGAGGTGAGAATGTTGAACCCCTCCCGATCGAGTCACGTCTGCTGGAATCTCCTCTTATCGACCAATGCATGGTAGTCGGTCAGGATAAGAAGCATCTGGGGGTGTTGGTTGTACCATCGCTGAGTGGTTTTGCTGCCGCGGGAATCATGGTTTCTAACCTTGCTTCCCTCAAAGGGTGTGAGGAGACGCGCGTCATCCTCAGGAACGAGATCCGGCGTCTAGTCAGCGCTGCTGCTGGGTTCAAACCATTCGAGCGCATCACGGCGATCGAAATTATTGAGAAACCATTTGAGGTCGGTGATGAGCTTACAATGACATTTAAACTCAAGCGTCATGTCATAGATGGGCGCTATGTTCATGAAATAGAACGCATGTTTGCCGCCTAGCAAGAAACCCAGCAAAATCAGGGCGCAACCAGCTTTCGTAGTCACTTGTCACGGACTAAGTTCCGTCGCATACTATAACCAATTATGCAGATTTATATCGACGGCACTTATTACCCAGAATCTGAGGCAAAGATCTCGGTATTTGACCATGGTCTGCTCTATGGGGACGGGGTTTTTGAAGGGATTCGTTTTTACAATGGCAAGGTCTTTCGTTTGGAAGAGCACATCAAGCGTCTTTACAAATCCGCCGCTGCCATCTGTCTGAACATCCCGTTAAACCGTGAGGAAGTTACCGAAGCAGTGCTGGAGACCATACGGCGCAATGAACTACGCGACGGTTACATCCGTCTGGTTGTGAGCCGTGGAAAGGGTAATCTGGGTTTGAGTCCAGAACATTGCCCGAAGCCGACGATCATTATCATTGCCGCAAAAATCACCCTCTATCCCGAGGAAAATTACGAGAAAGGTCTCAAGATCGTTACTTGTGCCACAAGACGGATTGCCCACGGAGCGCTTAGCCCGATGGTTAAGTCGCTCAATTACCTCAATAACATCATGGCCAAAATTGAGGCCACTCACGCCGGTGCAGGAGAGGGTTTGATGCTTAATGAACAGGGTTTCGTAGCCGAGTGCACGGGGGACAATATTTTTCTGGTGACCGATGGGTTGATTTTCACACCGCCAATTTCATCTGGTGCCCTTGCTGGAGTAACCCGCGCAGTGGCAATGCAAATTGCCGGAGAACTTGGGATCGACGTCTCAGAATCCCAAATGACCCGATACGACGTCTACACTGCAGATGAGTGCTTCCTGACGGGAACCGCCGCCGAGATTATTCCTGCCGTGGAGATCGATAGGCGCCCGATTGGGGATGGCAAGCCGGGACCGGTGACCAGACGCATGATTGCACGGTTCCGGGAGTTGACACAGTCGGAAGGAACGCCGACTTTCTGATACACCCATGTTTTGTGATGTCTGCAAATCCAAGGAACCCACTGTCTTTCTTACTCAGATCGTTGAAGGGAAGATGCAGAAGGTAAATCTCTGCGAGAGCTGTTCCAAGGAAAAGGGAGTCAATGATCCGACAGGGTTTGCTCTAGCCGATCTTCTGCTTGGATTGGGTGCCGCACAGGAAATTGAGAAAAACCCCGTCGGTGTTCGCTGCCAAGTCTGCGGATTCTCTCAAACGGACTTTAAGAAAACGGGCCGTCTCGGCTGCAGTTCCTGCTACGACGCCTTTGCAGAGGGGCTTTCCGGCATGTTGAAGAACATGCACAGGGGAAATATCCATACGGGTAAGGTTCCTGAAAAACTTGCCGCTGCACGCCTCAGGAAAGAGGAGTTAAACCTGTTGCAGACAAGCCTTGATAAGGCTGTCATAGACGAGCGTTTTGAGGAGGCCGCCAATCTCCGCGACAAGATTCGCCGTCTGGAGTCCGAAGATGCAAGCGAACGAGTGAACCAGGGAGGTGAGGTTGCTTCAGTGGGGCGAATGGAGTTGTTTCCTGCCGAGGAGACCTCTCCTACAAAAAAACCCAGCCAGAAGCCGTGAAGCTCTCTCGCATCATTGCAAATACCGGGGAGTGGCTCAGCGGTTCTGGTCCGCATGACGAGATCGTGGTGAGCAGTCGTGTGCGCCTTGCCCGCAATCTTAAGGGAAAGCCATTCCCAGGATGGGCAAAAAAGGCAGAGCGGGTTATGGTTCTTGAGGAAATTCGAAGCGCTGTGGAGCAACTTCCCGAGATGAAGGGCTCTTTTTCCGAAAAACTGGAGGATCTCTCCCCCCTCGAGAAACAAGTCCTCATGGAGCGCCATCTCATAAGCCGCGAGCATGCCGCAAAAGGAGTTGGAAGTGCGGTGGTGATGAATACTGCTCAGACATTGAGCTTTATGATCAACGAAGAGGATCATCTCCGGATGCAGGCCATTCGGGCGGGATTACAGCTGGACGAGGTCTTTGCGATGATCAACCAGGCTGATTCGGAACTGGAAGACTCACTGGAGTTCGCTTTTCACAACGAGCTCGGTTATCTAACCGCCTGTCCGACAAATGTCGGAACGGGGATGAGAGCCAGTGCAATGCTTCATCTTCCGGGGCTGGTGATGTCAGAACAGGTAAACAAGATCGTTAATTCGGTGAACAAGATAGGACTTGCCGTCCGAGGCCTTCATGGGGAGGGAACCGAGGCGATGGGGAATCTTTTTCAAGTTTCCAACCAGACAACCCTCGGGGAATCCGAGGCGGAGATCATCGGGCGACTCAACAAGGTCATTTGCCAAATTCTCGAACATGAGCAAAACGCCCGACAAATATTGCTCCAACAGCGCGCCGAGACGTTGCTCGACCAGATAGGTCGAGCCTACGGGATACTTTGCCATGCCCACTCGATTTCCACCAAGGAGGCTCTAAACCTTCTATCTTTCATCAAGATGGGGATTGATTTGGGCCTTTTCCCATCAAAGAGCCGTTTGCAGGTGGATGAACTTTTTATTGAGACTCAGCCGGCTCATCTGCAGAAAGGGCTGCAGGTTGCAAAACTTGTAGCTGATGAACGCGATTCCTTGCGTGCAGCCCTGATCCGCGCGAAATTAAAAAAAATGCCTGAACCCGAAATAGGTAAGATACCTACGACGGGAACTACGGGATCCAAGACAATGACATCTAGCGAGGAATCATGATGAACAATTTCACGCCACGCGCACAACAGGTTCTGACCCTGTCACGAAAGGAGGCAGACCGGTTCAACCACAACTATGTCGGAACGGAACATCTCCTACTTGGACTTATCAAGCTGGGCCAGGGAGTCGCTGTCAACGTGCTTCAAAAAATGGGCCTCGATCTCGAGACCGTACGGCAGGAGGTAGAGAAACAGGTTGGCTCGGGACAGGAAAATAAGATGTCCGGAAACATACCCTATACGCCACGCGTCAAGAAGGTACTTGCCCTTGCGGGCAAGGAGGCCAAGGCGCTCCAGCACTCCTATGTCGGGACCGAACATATACTGCTTGGCCTCCTGCGCGAAGGGGAGGGGGTTGCCGCCCAAGTTCTTAAGAGCCTTGAGGTTGATCTAGATCGCACCCGCAACGAGGTGCTTAAGGAACTTGATCCCAACTTCACACCTTCTGAGGATGGTGAAGATGGTGGGGAGGGGGAGGAGGTTGCCTCAGGTGGTACGGCTCGCAAGGAAGCCAAGACGCCAGCTCTCAAGGCATTCGGGCGTGATCTAACCGAACTCGCTCGAAAAGGGGAGCTTGATCCCGTCATCGGGCGGGCCGAGGAGATTGAACGCGTCATCCAGATTCTCTGCCGTCGCAGCAAGAACAATCCCGTTCTTATCGGTGAGGCTGGGGTTGGAAAAACCGCTATCGCGGAGGGATTGGCTCAGGAAATTGTCTCAGGCAATGTTCCGGAAATTCTCACAGACAAACGTGTCATCACTCTGGATCTGGCGCTAATGGTCGCGGGAACAAAATACCGCGGCCAGTTTGAGGAACGCATCAAGGCAGTGATGGACGAGATTCGCAAGAACAAGAACATCATCCTCTTCATCGACGAACTTCACACCATCGTAGGGGCGGGTTCCGCCGAGGGAGCAATGGATGCATCGAATATCATCAAGCCAGCCTTGAGCCGTGGCGAACTTCAGTGCATTGGAGCCACAACACTCAACGAATATCGAAAGTATATCGAAAAGGACTCGGCTCTTGAGCGCCGCTTCCAATCAGTGAAGATCGAGGCTCCATCCGTGGAAGACACCATCCTCATCCTGAAGGGTCTTCGGCCGAAATATGAGGCTCACCACAAGGCAGTGATCACGGATGCCGCGCTGGAGGCTGCTGCAAAGTTATCCGACAGATATCTCACCGGACGTTTTCTGCCGGACAAGGCGATCGATGTCATGGACGAGGCCGGATCCCGTGCCCGTATCGGTGCCATGACTCGCCCTCCCTCCACAAAGGATATTGAGGCCGAAATCGACCGGATCCGTGCAGAAAAAGAGTCTGCGATCAAGGCGCAGGATTTTGAGAAGGCGGCTGCTCTCCGAGACACCGAGAAAAAGGCAAAGGAAGATTTGGAGTCCACCTTGGCATCATGGAGAAAGGACAGGGACGAGCGTGAAGTTATCGTGGGTGAGGAGGAGATAATGCACATTCTCTCCAAGTGGACCGGTGTTCCTCTTCAGCGCATGGAGCAGAAGGAGACTCAGAAGCTCCTTGCGATGGAGGAGGAACTCAAGAAACGGGTGATTGGCCAAGATGAAGCCGTTACCGCAGTCAGCAAGGCTTTGCGCCGATCCCGTGCCGATCTCAAGGATCCGCGACGTCCGATAGGATCTTTTATTTTTCTCGGACCTACCGGGGTGGGAAAAACGTTCCTTGCACGATCGCTGGCCGAATTCATGTTCGGCGATCCTGATGCCATCATCCAGATCGACATGTCCGAGTACATGGAAAAATTCACCTCCTCGCGTCTTATCGGCTCCCCTCCAGGTTATATCGGTTATGAGGAAGGAGGTCAGCTCTCCGAAGCCGTGCGAAGACGCCCCTATTCAGTCGTTCTCTTCGATGAGATAGAAAAAGCCCACCCGGATGTCATGCATCTCCTGCTACAGATCATGGAGGAAGGAACAGTGACGGACAGTCTTGGCCGCAAGATCGACTTTAGAAACACGATCATCATTCTCACATCGAATGTAGGTGCCGAGTTGATTAAGAAGCAGACGGCACTCGGTTTTGGAGCGCCAAAACTTGATGAGAGCCATGATGCGATGAAGGACAAAATCCTCGAGGAGACGAAGAGGGTTTTCAAACCAGAGTTCATCAACCGTCTCGACGACATCATCGTCTTTCACTCCCTATCAAAGGAGATACTCGTGGGCATAGTCGCCTTGGAAGTTTCCAAGGTTGCGGGACGCATCAAGGACAAGGGCATTACCATAACCTTGGATGCTGCAGCGAATGAGCTCTTCATCGAAAAGGGTTACGACCCCACCTACGGTGCAAGACCCATGCGACGAGCTGTCGAACGCTATCTTGAGGATCCCATAGCGGAAGATATCCTTCGCGGCGGCATCAAGACAGGCGATCATGTCTTGGTCACCCGGGACGGTGAGAAGCTTTCCTTCAGTGTTTCTGGCGGAACTCCTCCCGCCAAGGCTATGGGCGGAAGCTCGAAGGCATAGTTCCCCTCGGCATTTATTTCCGGGAACTCATGCCTCATCGTTCATTGTCAGGGGCAGAAACATCCAAAGAGCACTTTGGGCGTCCCGTCAGGGAGTTTATTCGACCCGGTCCTCCTCCTTTAAGTCTGAACCAGACAGTGGGAGAAGCACTGGCTGCAATCCGATCCTCCGGCTTGGAGGATCGGATATTTTACTTTTACGTGGTTGATGCTGAAGGACGACTCTCTGGGGTGGTTCCATCTCGCAAACTGCTTACGGAGGATCTTGGGCGGAGGATAGGAGACGTTATGATGCAAAGGGTGCTTTCACTTCCCGAAAGCGCCACACTCATGGAGGCCTGCGAGTGTTTTATCCTCCACAAATTCCTCGCGATTCCAGTAGTTGACTCCCAGAAGCGACTGCTCGGCATTATCGATGTCCGCCTCTTCACGGACGAGGTGATGGAGCTTGGCAGTGGAAGTAACAACGACCAACTTTTCCAATCCATTGGCATCCATGTTCAGGATGTGCTTCATGCCTCCCCTTGGCAGGCATTCGGGATTCGTTTTCCATGGCTGGTCGCGACTGTTTCAGGCGGTGTCCTCTGTGCCTTTTTAGCCGGCAGCTTTGCTGTAACGCTTCAGCAAAGGGTTGTTCTAGCGGCGTTTATGGCTCTAGTTCTGGGACTCGGAGAGGCGGTGGCGGCCCAGTCGCTGGCCCTGACTGTGCAATCGCTCCCTTCCTCAAGAATCCGATGGAAATGGCTGAAGGTAAAACTCCGCCGAGAGGCGCTCACAACCTCCCTGCTGGGCATCCTCGCGGGAGTGGCTGTAACCATTGTAATAGGCGTTTTCTGGCATGATCCGCTAGCTGCCTGCTCTATAGGCGCCAGTGTCATGCTGGCCATTTTCTTTGCTGGTCTTCTCGGAGTTATGGTTCCCGCCTTACTTCGACTGGGCCAATGGGATCCCAAAATAGCCGCCGGGCCGATTACCCTGGCAGCGGCTGATTTGTTTACGATTTCGTGTTATCTCGTCACAGCAAAACTGCTGCTGGGATGAAATGAGGGAGTCGACGGCTTACTCTGCCTCGTCTTCTTTTTGAGACACGACCGGCGCTATTCCCTGGAGCTTCTCACCATCGGGGAGGCCGATAAGTTTCACTCCCATGGTGTTTCGGCCCGCTTCGCGGATCTGAGCCACCGGAGTACGAACCATCTGACCACCAGTCGTAATAAGCATGATCTCATCGGCATCGGTTACGGACAAAGCACCGACAACCCGACCTGTCTTATCACCGGTCTTCATGGTGATAACGCCCTTGCCTCCCCGCGATTGTTTACGGTAGTCGTCGAAAGGAGTGCGCTTGCCAATACCGTTTTCGCCCGCAACGAGCAGAGTGCAATCGTTGCGCACGAGGCTGACGGCGACCACTTCATCGCCCTTTTCTGGACGGATGCCCCATACTCCGACGGTATCACGTCCCTGATCGCGGAGTTCCTCCTCGGAGAACCGGATGCTCATTCCATCCTTAGTGACGAGGACAACCTCGTCATGCCCCTCGGTAAGGACAGCTGAAATAAGTTCATCTCCATCCTCGATCTTGATGGCGATAATGCCTCCCTTGCGGATGTTCGAAAAGTCGCCCAGATTAGATTTTTTAACGAGGCCACTACGGTCTGCAAAGAGGATGTGTTTTTCGGGATTCCAGGTCGTCTCAACCCCTCCGGTTCCTCCGCTGGTGGTGGATTCCACACGCAATGTTGCGGCAATCTGCTCGCCCGATTGCAGGTTCAAGATGTTAGCAATGGATCGTCCCTTGGCTGTGCGGCTCATCTCGGGAATCTCATAGACACGTTCTACATAGCAGCGGCCGGTCTTGGTGAAAAACACGAGGTAATCGTGAGTGCTGGCGGTGAAGAGATGTTCAACGAAGTCTCCTTCCTCTGTCTCGTTCTGGGCATCGCGGGTTGTCATTCCGATGACGCCCTTGCCGCCACGTTTCTGCGATCGGTAAGCGCTCACGGCTGTGCGCTTAATGAATCCATTGTGGGTGACGGTAATGATGCATCCCTCGTTGGCGATAAGATCCTCGATGGATATCTCGCCTTCCTCTGGGATAATTTCGGTGAGACGAGGGCCGGCATGTTTCTCTTTGATGGCCTTTAGTTCGCCTTTAATGAGAGAAAGGACACGTTCCTCCCTTGCCAGAATATCGGCAAGATCAGCAATGGTCTTGAGGAGTTCCTTATATTCACCGCTGATTTTATCCCGTTCCAGTCCAGTCAACTGGTAAAGACGCAGTTCCAGAATGGCATCTGCCTGAGGTTCGCTGAAGCAGTACTGACCTGAATCATTGAGCCTTGAGTCATGACGAAGCAGGAGGCCGAATTTTTCGATCTGCTTGCGTGAGAACTCCAGTGCCAGCAGGCGTACGCGTGCTTCGTCACGGTTGGAGGAGTCTCTGATGATGCGGATGAATTCGTCGAGGTTTGCAAGGGCGATGAGGTACCCCTCCAACTTCTCGGCCCGAATCTCAGCCTCGCGGAGGAGGAACCGGGTCCGGCGGAGCACCACTTCTCTGCGGTGTTCAATAAAACAGGCAACGGCTTCCTTCAGTGAGAGAAGTTTTGGGCGGCCGCGGTCGATGGCAAGCATCGAGACGGCGAAGGAAGACTCCAGAGCGGTATGCTTATAAAGGTTATTGATGACCACTTTAGGAATGGCATCTCGCTTGAGTTCAATTACAACGCGCGTGTTTTCATCCGACTCATCGCGAATAGCACTGATATCTGTGATGACCTTCTCGTTAACGAGATCTGCAACGCGCTCCACAAGCGTGGCGCGATTCACATTGTATGGGATCTCGGTGATTACGATCTGTTCTCGTCCTCCCTTGATTTCCTCTACTCCAGCTCTGCCCCGGACCTTGACGGAACCCCGGCCGGTCTCGAAGTACTGGCGGATACCCCCGACACCGCAGAGTTGACAACCTGTTGGGAAGTCGGGCCCTTTCATGTGCTTCATCAGCCTGTCCAGCGTGATGTCAGGATCGTCGATCTGGGCGCAGATGGCATCTATAGTCTCCCCAAGGTTATGAGGCGGGATATTGGTCGCCATGCCGACTGCGATACCTGTTCCCCCATTGACAAGCAGATTCGGGATCGCAGCGGGGAAAACAGTCGGCTCCTCGCGGGTGTCGTCGTAATTCGGAACGAAATCAACCGTGTCGTGATCCATGTCCTCCATCAGGACGGCGCCGAGCGGGCGAAGCCGTGCCTCGGTGTATCGCATCGAAGCCGGTGGATCTCCTTCAACCGAACCAAAGTTGCCTTGTCCCTCGATGAGGGTTTCACGCATCGCCCAAGTTTGTGCCATGTGGACGAGGGTCGGGTAAATTGCCTGGTCGCCGTGGGGGTGATAATTACCCATCGTCTCACCCACGATTTTAGCGCATTTGAGGTGCTTTCGTGTCGGCATTACGCCGAGTTCACTCATTGCAAAAAGAATGCGGCGCTGTGAAGGCTTCAGACCATCCCTGGCATCAGGGAGGGCGCGCGAAATGATTACTGACATCGAGTAGTCGAGAAAGGATCTCGACATTTCCTCAGCGACATCAATCGGTTCTACTTTCTCGTTCTGATTATACAAGGGATTGGGTTTTTCGAGGGGTTAGACATCAACAGACCACATCATAGTGGGCAGTGAGAGTGATGCAAGGTGATAGAGAGGCTAAACAAACAAGAGTTCAAACGAGGAGAAACTCAGTCAGTTATTAAGTCAGGGTTCAGCATTTTCTTTACTCTCTGACTTTTCCAGCGCTTTGACTCGTGCGTAGAGTTTTTGGAGTTGCGAGATATAGAAATTTGACTCTTTCCATTCCTTCATCGGTTTTGCCGGAGCACCGATAAGCATACTGCCTGGAGGGACATTCTTTGAAACGCCCGCTTTGGCACCCAGAACCGCCTTGTCGCCTATTTCCAGATGGCCGGCAAGTCCAACCTGCCCGGCCAGTATCACATAGGAACCGACCCTCGTGCTTCCGGAGATGCCGACTTGCGAGCAGATAATGGAATGAGGGCCGACCTGCACGTTATGTGCAATCTGGACGAGATTGTCTATTTTGGATCCCTCGGAGATCAGCGTCCGGCCAAACCGTGCACGGTCGATGGTCGTATTGGCACCGATCTCCACATCACTTTCAATCTCCACAATTCCAGTCTGGGGAATTTTCTGGTGTCGCCCGTCCCTTAATTCATATCCAAACCCACAGGCCCCAATTACCGCGCCCGGCTGCAGGATGACTCTATCCCCAAGGATACATCGCTCCCGGATGGTGACATTGGCATGAAGCAGGCAATTCTCACCAATTTTTACTTCCTGCCCAACAAAACAGCCTGCACCTATGGCTGATCCAGTTCCTATTTCCGCTCCGTCCGAAACGATGGCAAGCGGACCGATGGAAACATTAGTGCCGATTCGTGCCTTCTGATGCACGACGGCTGAAGGGTGTATGCCAGGTTCCGGAAGAATCTCTGCCGGAGCAAACGCGGCAACGACAGTGGCGAAAGCCACGGAGGGATTTTCCACACGGAGTAACACTGGGGAGATCTCTTCCTGAAACCCAATGGGAACGATGACAGCTGAGGCTCTGCTTAAGCGAAGTTGTGAAAGGTAGCGGGGATTCCCAAAAAATGTGATCTCCCCAGGACGAGCTTCCTGAAGGGATGCAACCCCGGTGATCTCGGAATCGGGAGTAGTGGTCTCTATCTCTGCTCCTACAAGGACTGCCAGCTCACGCAGTCTCATAACATTAAATTCTGCTTTGGCAGCGTATGACCAATGCTTTCGGTTACTTTGATTTGTCAGCAGGAGCTGTCTTGTTCAGGGCCGTAATGACGTCCTGACTAAAGTCCAGATCGGCTCGTGAATAAAGGACCACGGGTACCGCACCGGCACTCAGGCCCGACTTGTCAAAGACTATGTCATATTCCTTCGCTTTGACGATGTCGTTGACGCTTTTCATGATGTCATCAACGATATCCTTCCTCATGCGAAGGAATTGATCCTGCAGTGATTTCTGTTTTGCGCTGCGGTATTCGCTGATCTCACGGTCAAGGGCGCGAGCAGCATTTGCCTTGGTTTCACGATCCTTGAGTTTGGCATCACGGACATCCTTGCTAAGGTCCGTCTTTGCTAGATCTGCATTGATCTGCGTGATCTCCTGAAGGCTCTTTTTTAAGGTGTCCACCCGGTCCTTCAGATCCTTGTTCGCTGCGGCTTCCGCATCAGCATATTTTGCCTGAGCCTCCTTGGTCTTGTAGTATTCGGTAAAGACACGGTTCATGTCGACAGTCCCAAATTTTACCTGGGCGTTTGCAATGCCGGCAGCCCCGAGCATGAAGATGGAAGAAAGAAAGATTATGCGAATCACGGATTTCATAAATGATTATAACTAGTAATGGACATTAACCACACCTAGAAGGTGTAGCCAACATTAAAGTTAAACTGTCCGCTGCTGTGATTCCACGAGTCGCTCTGTACCGGATAGCCCCAGTCAATTCGAATCGGACCGATGGGGAGTTCGATGCGTGCGCCAATGCCAATATCGCCATTGAGACCTGCTGAAGTACTGGTCACTCCGGTAGCAGGATTATAGGTGGTGACAGTAGTAGGCGTGAAGTCCAGTGAACCAGCGTTGACGAAACCCCAGTCGGTGAAAAGAGCACCCCTGAGGCGTGGAATGATCGGAAAGGTGATTTCTGCAGTTCCATAGACGGATGTACTGCCGCCAATGGGGTTGCCGTACCCATCTTTGGGGCCCACCTCACGGAAAGCAAAACCACGCATGTCATTGGCTCCGCCAAGATAGAGTTCGTCAAAGATAGGCGGGGGTGTGGCTCCTCCTCCCCAGGCATTCATGAGTCCCACGGATCCCTTGGTGAGCAGGATCATATCCCAAGGAAGCTTGAAATATTTCTTCACATCCAGGTTGATCCCATAGTCCTGAACATTTCCGCCTAATCCACCCCCGGCGACCACGGCGTTCAAGTTCACAGATACTCCCTTACGGGGAAGGAAGAGGCTGTCTCGGGTGTCATAATCCAAGCCAACCAGCACAGAACTCTTTGTGTACGGGGAATTGGCACCGGCCTGCTGGATGGTTGGTCCATAGTTGCCGTTTAAATTATAGATGCTGATATCTTCCAGGCGGTACTCGCCGCGCAGTGCCGTGAATGGCGTCAATGCCTTGCGTACCTGAAGTGCCGCCCCAAGGTTGGACTGGCTGTAGACGGGACTCAGAAATGTTGCAGCGTGATAGTACAGTTCTCCGCCAACAGAAATCTTGTAACCCATGAACCAAGGTTCGGTGAGTGAAATTGTGGCGTCCTGACGCTGTATGCCGTACTGGACGCGTATGCGGAATCGCTGCCCGGCGCCGGTAAAGTCGGGCCAGTTGAACAGATCAAAGTTCGACTGCTGGAGCTCCGCAAATCCGACCAAACTGTCAATGGAGCTGAATCCGGCGCCGAAGTTGAAGGAGCCGGTTTTCTTTTCCTCGACAATAACATCCAGATCCTTGCGGCCCGGCACCAGCGTGTCCTGCGGAGCCATGTCGACCTTTGAAAAATAATTAAGATTCATCAGGCGTGTCTTACTGACATCAACGAGGGTGGTATCGAAGACATTACCTGGCTGTACGGCCAGTTCACGACGAATGACCTTGTCCTTGGTCTTGGTGTTGCCCTGCACGTTAATCAGGTTGACATAGGACTGAACCCCCTCATCGATCCGGTAGGTGAGGTCTATCTGGCCATCCCCGGCAGGAGTGATCTGCGGCTGGGCCACAATGTCAACGTATCCGCGTGAACCGTAGAAATCCCTGAGTTTTTTCAGATCCGCACCCATCCCGTCCGGAGTATACAGTGATCCAGTCTTCATTTTGAGTTGTCGCTCCAGATCGGCGGCAGGAACAATGGCAACACCATCGAGCGCGATCTTATTGACCCTGTACTGTACTCCCTCTGAAATCGAAATCACCAGATCTACACCCTTGCCGCTCGGAAGAGGTTGCGTCTGCACATCGGTGACACGCATGTCGGCGAAGCCGCGGTTCTGGTAGAGGGTCCGGATCGACTCCTTATCCTCGTCCATCTGCGATGGAACAAGCCGTCCAGCCTTGGTCAGGAAAGACAGGAGGTTTTCCGTCTTGGTCTTCATCACCTTGAGGATATCCTTGGGCAGAACCGAATCATTGCCTGTGAAGGTGATCTTACGAATAACCAGCTTCGGCCCTTCGTTGATTGAAAACACCACCTTGGTGCGCTTGTCTGCCCCTTCGGAGAGTTTGGTGTCTACTTTTATGTTTGAGTAGTTCTTGTCCTCGTAGAGCTTGATGATTTTCTGGCGGTCGTCATTGAGTCGCTCTTCGCTCAATGTGCCTCCCGATTTGGTTGAGATTTCCTTTCGGAGTTTTTGGACGGTTATGGCTTCGCATCCTTGGATGATCACTTCACCGATGGTGGCCCGCCCCTGAAGCAGGACCGTGACTTTCAGACCACCAACGATCGGTTCTGCAAAGATACGGGCATTGCTTACACTCCCGGTGGCATAAAGGGATTTGATATCCTCTTCGACCAGTCGGTCATTATAGGGAGTGCCGACCTTGGTTGCCAGATTGTCAAGAACGCGCTCCTTGCTGAGGGTGGTTGGCCCGACAAACTGGACGTCAATTTCCTGGATGATAGGCGGCGGGGGCGCTTGGGCGGAAAGCTGTGATCCAAAGCCAAATGTCAGGCATACGCCCAGAGTAATGTTCAGAAAGGCTGGGACGCGGAAAGATGTCATGAATTTCGTGGGAATGTCAGAGGCAGTGTTAACGGCACGCGTCTTTTGATGAGTGTAGTGAGTCTCTGGGTCAAGTCGCTATTTCCCAGCAGAGGTTTTAAGCTGGTCCAAAATCGCCGGAATTTCAGACAAGGAGGTGATCGTATGATCGGGAGTGACATCGGCCAGTTCCTCCGAACCAGAAACACGTATCCAGATGGAGCGAATTCCCGCGTTTCGAGCCCCGGCGATGTCTCTCTCCAGACTGTTGCCAACCATGATTGCTTCTGAGGGCGGAACCTTCAACTCGCCAAGAAGCTGGTGAAATATCTCGGGTTTAGGTTTACCGATACCTCTCTCACCTGAAACCGCGATCGCCTTGAAAAAACCTTCCAAACCTGAAGCCGCGATTTTTTCCCTCTGGAGATCAGGGGCGCCATTGGTCAGCAAGGCGAGGCTGTAGCTCGGAGAAAGCTCCGAGAGGAGGTCGCGCGCACCGGGGAGGAGGCGTTGGCGGGCACGGCGGGTGGAGGCAAACTCTGCCGCAAGGATTAGGGGGGCCTCCGAAGGAAAATCCTCCCGTTGAGCGATGATCGCCTTGCAAAAAACCGTCTTGCGGTACTCTTGGGCCCAGTTGTGGAGGGCTCTCAGTTCAGCACTCTCCCCAGTGAAGCCGCCCCATAGACACTCAAAGGCACTGATTCCTATTGAGCGGCAAAATGGGAGGCACTCGCCCTCTGCCCAGAGTTCCCTGGCGATCGCCATCGCATCCCGGGCGAAGGCTCCCGGCTCCACTCCGAAACGGGAGGAGGCAACAGCTGCCGTGTGCGCAAAGGATTCCTGGGAAACGACTTCATCTACAGCCAGCGTATCATCAAGATCAAATAGGAGAGCCCGGAGTGCCATAACCATAAAGAATGCTCCAAAACTCACGTCCTAAACGAGAAAAAAGATCCGAGATGCTTTACGCTTCACTTTAATCAAAACTTTAATTTAGGTTTTACTCCCAATGAGCACACAAGCCTTTCCTGATATCACCTCGATTCCATTCGAGGGGCCTTCCTCCAAGAAGGCTCTCGCCTTCAAGCATTACAATCCCTCGGAGATCATCGAGGGGCGTTCCATGAAGGACTGGCTTCGTTTTTCTGTTGTCTATTGGCACACCTTCCGAAATCCCCTTTCAGATCCATTTGGTGCCGGAACAGCAATCCGCCCT
>Ga0208872_1000485_pt1 | contig 29092 bp, 34 predicted proteins | sample CryBogCBH12Aug08_FD_185508 | JGI IMG/M metagenome (GOLD analysis project Ga0208872, IMG submission 185508) | Freshwater microbial communities from Crystal Bog, Wisconsin, USA - CBH12Aug08 (SPAdes) | ecosystem: Environmental > Aquatic > Freshwater > Lake | place: Crystal Bog, Wisconsin, USA...
AATGGTCCCAGAGGTCGCTCCATCTAATGCCCAGCTGCTTGTTGTGCTGCTGATGTAGGATTTGGAGAATTTGGACGGCTTCTGTGTCGGTCAAAACTCGTTTACGTTCGTTCGCAGCTCGATGGATGTCCTGAATATCCCAGACCAGAGCCATTTTCGACGTCCAAAATCGATTTAAGATTTTGCGGGCTTGGGGAGGGTCTTTGAGGACTGGTTTGAGCTTGCGAACCATTTGGTCAATAAAATGGTCGTGCATAGGGGACGGGGGTTAAGGGTTTGAGGGGGAGAGGGGCTGGGTCATAAAAAACCAAGCTCAGCTACTTTTAATGATACCAGCTTTTTGACGGGATTTGGCAGAGGGGACGGGAGGGGCTCTGGCATTTTTGCCCCCCCCCAGTCACATCTCTGGAACTCCCCCTCTATACTCTAGTATACGCTTTTGGCTTGCGGTCTGATTTGCCCGGGCGTAATCAGAAGCATGAATTTTGGCCTTCGATTTGCGACCCCATTTTTCCTGATTTTGATCGCTGCGGTTTTGTCTGGATGCAAGACCCCAGCGACCAGAACTGCCAATCAAAAACAGCTGCAGATTTTGAAACCCGATACCAAATGAAAACACTGATTTTATTTTTACTGACTGGCTTGAGCGTTATGGCGGATGAAGGTGACCGTTTCATCAAGTCCTACCATTATTCCACCAACTGCCTGGTCATATCGGAGGGCGAAAAGGAATGGCGGTCGTATGGCAGCTACACCATCAGGCTGCATGAATTGGTGGATGACAAAGAGCAGCCGGCCGGAGAATTTTATTCAGGCTTGGTCAGGCCTAGGGATGGGACTTTGGAAAACGTCTTCTTCATTGACGTGGATGGGGATGGAAAAAAGGATGTAATTGTGACGATTCGTAGCGTTGGAACTGGTGCGGCCCTGGCTGCTGATGCATTCAAGGTTCAGGGCAGAGAGCTGACATTGCTGGCTCATGTCGAACAACTGGAACCGACCGCCAATGTTGTGACTGCTTTGAAAAACCGGATCGCCAAACGCTAGAAATGGTCCGGGAAGATGTCGCCCAACTTGATTTTGAGCTTCGCCATCACGGTTTCGAGGGTGCGGAGGGTGATGTGGCGCTCTCCAGTCTCCAGCTTGTGAACCATGGCCGAGGAAATCCCGACTTTTTTTGCGAACTGGACATACGACAAATCGCCCCGTTTTTGACGGAGGAACTTGGCGAGTTGAGCATCCAGGCCGTTGCGCATGGTCGGATGCTGGCAGATTTCCTGTATACTGTGGTATATGTCTGGCTTGACTTGGAATTTGGTTCGGGAGCAAAATCGTCGGCATGACTGACCAGCGGGCTTCACGACGAATTCCTAACCAGTGGATTTTGATCCTGCTCGCCGGCCTCTGGAGCTTGATTTTGACCTCCTGCCAAAGTCCGCAGACGGGTCAGGAAGCCCCGTCATACGCTCAAAAGCAGGCCACTCTCGATTACTGGAATGAGCTTTACAGCCTGCGCTTGCAATTGAACCAGAGCGCGGCGGGACTTGGCGCTTCCCTGGAAAAAGACAGCCAGAATGGTGGCACCATCACGGAACTTCTCCCCAAGTTTGCCAAAGAATTTGAAGCCCTGGTCGATGCTCACGACCAATCGGTCACCCAATTGCCGGTGATGAATGTGGACGAACGGCTGATCAAGGAAACGGCCGATGATTTGAGATCGGATGATCAAGAAGTCAAAAATCTAAATGCAATGGCTGATGCGGCCGTTGCTTATGCTGATTGGAGCCAAAGAAAAAACCACCTTGGCGGAGGCAAGTTATTTTCGGAAATGGTGGATTCCTACATCAGCGGTTTGGAAGGGCGTCCGTTTGCCGGCTACGACAAGGTCAGGGCGGAACGGGCCAGCCTTGATGCGGAGGGACGGCAAATCATCGAAGCCTACTTGGAGCACTCGCAAGCGTTCAATTCACTCATCGAACAGTCTCGCGCGGATGATGTGAAGGAACTGGAACTGCGGGCCTATTTGGCAAAGAAATACGGTGCTGAATTCAAGCCGATGCCCAAGGCGGAATCAGACAGCCATACCAACTGATGTTATGACCTTTTTCGTGCTTAAAAACGGGAACCGGCTCGGACCATTCACGGCTGAACACGTTGCGATTATGGTTCGGAAGGGAGAGCTTGCGATGAATGATTTGGCATGGTGTGAGGGAAAGTCGGAATGGTTTCCCATCCATCAAAACCAAGACCTGGTTGTCGCAGTGATCCCGCCTTTACCAGACGCGCATGGGAACACAAAACCGGCGCAATCAAGCATCATTGCCGAGTCAAATGCGGCCAATGCCAACATCCCTCAGACCCCGTTACCCGTTCCTGTCGAGACCGCTCAGGGTGAAAAAATGGAATGGGAAGGGACGAAGAAAATTCTGCAAGGCGTCGGGCTTATTCTTTTAGCAATAATTCTCTCGGCCATCATGTTATTGACGAGCAACAGCCACGATGATGCCGCACCCCACGCCTATGATCCTACTCACAATACGGTTCATTTGTTTCCGCAACCAGGCAATCTGTTTAGCGGTCATGTTCTGGAAGCAGATTCGGCTCTGGCGCATACGATGGGGGAACAGCTTCCTGCTTTGTCCCGGTCGTTCAGAATCAATCACAGCTTGGGATGGATAATTGTAATTTGCCTCGTAGTTTTAGGCATTGTGAAAATTGTTGAGGGTCTGAAAATCATCGACTCGGCAAACAATAAAACGCCCGATAAAAAATAGGGCGCGATACATATTTGGCGTCTGAATGATTAATGGTTGCCGGCCATCCTTCAGCAGTTTCGACGTGCTTTTTTATGATCAACACCAAAAAGCTCCGAACCGCCATCAAGACGGCCAACATTCCGCTGTTGAAGGAAATATTAGCCTCCGAGCCGAAAAATAAAATCAGGCTCTATCACGACTGGACACCCTTACACACCGCCGTAAAATTGGGAAATCGGGAGGTCGTTGCTGCCATAATTGAAGCCGGCGTGGACGTGAACGCGACCACAGACATGTATGCAACGTCACTAGACATCGCCTTGGAACACGGGCATGAAAAGGTAGCCACTTTGCTCAGGAAACATGGAGCGCGCCGAGGATCGGAACTGTCACTGCATCCGGCGGTTGCGGCCGGAGATTTGCCGGCGGTAAAGCAACATTTGAAATCCGGCACCAGTGTTGATCAACCGTTCAACGGCTATACGCCGATCGGTTTGGCGTTGCGACATCGACGCTGGGAGGTGGCAAAATACTTTCTGAGGAAAAAGTGCGACGTCACCAAATCCCAGCCGGGTCACCAGACTCCGTTGCATATCGCAGCGGCAAACGGAGCACCGATAGAAATTTTGGAAAAGCATTTGAAGCTTGGTGCGTTCATTGATGCTGTGGATGACTATTCAGACACGCCGTTGTGCAAAGCCGCGTATTCCGGATATCAGGAAATCTGTGACTGGCTAATCGATCACGGCGCGGTCGTGACTCGTGGTCGGGAAAAGAGCTCAACTCCGGTCTGCCACGCGTTACGGGCATGCCATACCGAACTTGCATCCCATTTAATCGACCGAGGCGGCAAATCAACCCTGCACCAAGCTGTGCAATGCAATCATTTCGTTCGCGCCCGACAGTTGCTTAATTCTGGAGCTGACGCGAATCACGATGATGATCCAGACTATCTCGATTGCCCTCTGGTGACCGCCGTATTCAAGGATTCACCTGAAATGGTTCAATTGCTGATTGAATTTGGCGCTGATCCCAATCAACAATCAAAACCATCCTCAAGCAGGTATGGCATTTACGGTGGAGATACGGCTTTGCACCATGCAGTCAGCGTTGGGTCGGCAAAGATGGTAAAATTGCTTCTGGCTCACGGGGCCGATCCTGACATTCCTAACGCCAATGGACTGTCGCCTCTTGAAGAGGCACGCCGCAATGACCGCACGCATTTGGTGAATTTGATGGAGGCAAACATCGACAAGAAACTGAGCTTGCAGGCGACGCAAAATGGTATCGATCAGCTTTACACAATTCAGAAAGTTGCCGAGTTGCTGAGTGTGGACGATGCGTTTGTCGCAGAACTCATCAACAGCAGAAAACTCACCGGCATAAAATTGAATGACCAGATGACCAGAATTCCGGCCGGCAGCATTCAACGCTATCTGGCAAAACTGACGAAATAATAAAACCAGCAGAACCCGCAGAATAATACCCAATTGGCATGAAGTTGTGGCACTTGAGGTCCTAACGGCCCCAGTTCCCATTGATTCACGACAGCGCCCAGATTCAGGCCAAACACTCCGGCCCGTCAAATTTCGCGCTGTTGACTTGTTTGGAAACGCTGCGGCAATCCATGTCTTCGGCTGGATATGGGCGCAGCAACGCCTTCAAAAACTCGGGCTCAAATTTTGGTTCCAGCCACCACGCATAATGCTCCGGTCCTAGTATCACCGGCATTCGATCATGCACCTTCGCCACCATCGGATTTGGCGTAGTCGTAATGATGGTGAATGACTCAACCACCTGATCCAGACCCGGCCCCGTATCATCCAAGCCCAATTCTCCGTCACGATGAGGTCGATGCCACTTTTCCCAAAGACCGGCGATGCAGAAGAATCCTAGGTTTTTACGGGAAAACCAGAACGGTTGCTTTCCAGTCGAAGTCGCCTGCCACTCGTAAAACCCGTCCGCTGGAATGAGGCATCGCTGCTTTTCAAACGGTTTGCGGTAGCTGGGTTTCTCCGTGATGGTTTCGGCCCTAGCATTGGTAAGCTTGTCGCCAATCGTTTCATCCTTTGACCAAGGCGGAATCAGACCCCACCTCATTTCCTTGAGCACATTTTGACCGTCTTCCCAGACCAGCACCGGCACACGAGAACGAGGGGCAATGTTGTAACGGGGTTTGAAGTCCGCGATTTTGCAGATGAACTTTACCAGTTTTTCAAGTTCTGCCAAATCCTGCGTAATGGTGTAGCGGCCGCACATGATTTCAAATTCAATTCACCTGATGCCTGCTTTCCCGGTCAACTGTTGCAAGGCTGTGATAAATTTTCCGAATTCACAAGTCGCTGGAAATTCTGGTTCGCCGTGACCTGGGTAAGCATTTGATCCTTCGGCAGTCAGTCTTCGCCCCTGATATTTCAATTTCAACGACCATTGTGTGCCGTCGAGGACATCAAGGTTTTCATAACTTTTTTCCCACTCCCACACACCAGCAGCATCCACGTCTTGCCAGAAGCGTTCCCAGGCTTCAGGACTTGGTGACAACTGGGTAGCCGGCTGCCACACGTATGCACCTTCGGCTCGACGATACCAAAGAATCCCGGTCTTCCATTCGATTTCATGGCATTCACCCGTAAAGCCACCGATATTAAACAAAAACTTTGTTGGGTGATGTTGGTGGTTTTGCATGATCAAAATAACGTGCCCTGAACTGGTTTTGTCGGCCGCTCAGTTCCCCACAATTTCGTTATCATTTCTCGCTGTGGGGTGAACGGGCATTTGGCTTTGGGTTGTTTCTGGGATTCATCAACATGCCGCAAAGCAAACTGCGCGCCGGTCATCAAAGCCGTCTTGCCCAACTTCTGATTCAATTCATGCGTCGCGTCATCCAAAGCTCCCCATCTCTCCTCATTCGTCCTGCCCCACAAAGTCGGGTGCGTGTCCAGCCTCTCCAGATTAAACATGGCGATGCGGATCTGTCTTACCGGTCTCTGTCTTCCACCCATGATTTCCCTGAACATCTGCTCCAACACAGAATTGATGACCGAATTCAAAAACTGCGGATGCTTGAATCGGAAACTGGTGCCAACCTCCGTAAAATCGTTGAACCTGACCGCAACACTAAACTCTCTGGCTTGCATCTGTTCACGACGCAATTGACCAGTGAGCCGAGTCGCTTCGCTCAACATAAATGTCAGAGCCGCTTCGTAATCATGTTCATCTTGAGGCAGAGTCGTGCTGCTTGAAATTGTGGTCCGGTCTTTGATTTCCAAGACCAGAGGCTCATTCCACACACCATTTGAGAACAACCACAACTGCTGGCCCCAAATTCCAAACTTCTGCTTCAACAACATTGACGGAAGCTTTGCCACATCCCCGAACGTAAAGGCTCCGAACGCCGCTAAACTCCGCTGCCGATTCTTGCCAATCCCGCTCATCTCCTGAACAGGTCTGTCTTTTAGAAATTCCTTTTCCTGACCAGCCGGCACTTCCAGAAATCCGACGCCCTTTGCAGCGTCGGTAGCTAGCTTGGCGAGTTTAGCTGAATTTCCCAGACCAGCAGTGACGGGCAAACGAACCTCTTTTTGGATGCGTGACCTGATGTTCTGGACGTAATCAGTGGGCGTGGTGTTCCTCCAAATACATTTGTCAAAACCCGTGAAATCCAAAAACCCCTCGTCAATGCTGTAGGGAACTAGGGTCGGGGCATATTGTTCGAGGATCAAAAACATCTGCCTACTCAACTCGCGGTATGCGTCGTAATGGGGTTTGCAAAGCACGCCAGATGGACACAACCGCTTCGCTTCAAAACAAGCGGTGCCAGTTTTGATGCCGTATTTTTTAGCCAGTCGGTTTGCAGCGATTACAATACCATCGCCTCTTCTACCACCGCCGACCCAGACGGGGCGGCCTTCCAATTTGGAATCGAGCGCGATCTCGCAACTGGCGAAGAAGGAATCTCCGTCAATGTGCAAGATGCGGTTCTGTTTAGACACGAATGACATGAAAAAACGCGGGTCACCCCTCGTCGCGGGCCGAGCCTTCGTAAAGCACCCGGCCAGAGCGTTTGCATATCACGACGATGTCCGACGAGCGTAATGCTGGTGCGGGACAGTTTTTATACACCACCCAAGTATCTTCCTGTCGCACGTTGTAAGCGTGGAGACCTGACTTCACCCCGTCCCGCACTCGTGCGCCCTTGAACATCTGGTTGATGACATGACGTTCCGCCCGCCGCCGCGCCTCGGCCCGGGTAATAAATGGGGCTTTGGCCTTGTCGATTTTTGGCGGCGCAGCCAACTTGCCTGCGACCGGCTTTAATTTCTTGGGCGGCTTGCTCATATCTTTAACGGTGGATGCAACACGGATCAGGCGGCGTGGTTTGCGGCACGCGCCAATTTCTCGGCCACCCATTCCGGGCGCTCGCTCGCACCGAGTTCGGCGTCCGGTTTCATCGTTCTATGCAAGTCCAAAGCCTGGCGAACTTTGGTGAGGATTTCCAAACGATATTGTTCCTGGTCAAACACGAGCAGACGGCGCGGATGACTGCCGCGCATCCGCCAGACGACCAAGCCATCCTCATGGATCACATTCACGCCGGCATCAATACCCGTGCATTCGGGATAGCCGCAACTGCAAGTAAAAATGTAACTCTCACCGTTAAGATGGGTGGATTCGAGCAAGGCAGTGATGGAAATAAAGCCTCCCAAACTGGTCCGGGGGTCCGGGTCAACACTCAGGGCGAGCTCGATCGCGTCGTGCGTGGCGGTCATCGGCGGTTCTTCTTTGAACATGGCGCGCAACAGCAATTCTTCGGGCGTCTCCTGAACCGGGGGCAGCGGCGTTCCCGCCAGGGTCTGTTTGACCGAGACTTCCAACCGCGATTTGCAGCCACCGACGAGCCGGAGGCAGTCGCGGGCCGTGCGTCCGTGTGAGAGTTTGCGCCGCCACCACTCGCTGGATTTCAACTCATGCTCCAGTTCTTCATGCCCAAAATACTCGATGCGAATCCGGTCATCCTCTCTGGCAAAGTGAACCCGCACGACATGGGGTTGGGCGCCGTAAATCCGCGCCTGATCAATCAGGATGCCCGGCATTGGTCCGGGGCCGGTTTCCTGCTCCGCCTCCAGCGTTACGCGGACATAAATCAAATGGGCGACCGGCCCCATCTGCACATGGAAAAACCCAGGTGGCAACTTGCCGGTTTCGTCGGGGGTGGAAAATGTCTCGGCAAATTGCCAGGTGCCGGCCTCCCGCGCGCTCAAAATTGCCGCATGAATCCGCAATGACGGGTCAATCCCCGCGTCGGGATCGTAGAAATTACCATCGGCATCCGAGCGGGTGAGATTGAGCGCAGAACCGGATTCGTAATCGAAAGTGCTCATGGCGTTTTCAGCGGCGGCGCGGGAGGGTGATGATGGCGGGGGCGAATGATGATTTGCTCTCCGCGTATATATTGCGGGTCTTCGGTCGGACGGCCGTATGAAATCTCAATGTCCATTTCCAGCGGCAAGGCTTTATGGAGCCGCGTGGCCAGAGCCAGTCCGCGAGCATGAAATTCCGCCCAAGGGAATGTCTCCCGGTTGTTCAACGACTTCCAGAACCAGCCGGCCCAAAGCTGGAGATCATGGTCAATGACTTTGATCTCCGAGTTGTCTGGAAAGTATGGGGGCAGGATGGTGGACGCGCTTTCAACCCACGCATAGGCATCGCCGTAATCGGCGAAGATATGGATTGCGGTCGGCGTTTTCATGGAAGGTTCGATTTATTTGCCTATGGTGTTTCTATCAGTGACTAAAAAGACACTCATGGACCGTGGACGGAACCAGCGGCGGCTCGAAACCATCATCATCCCAGCGCGGGTCATCATCGGGAATCGAATCATAATCCCGTTCCAAAACGAACGGCGTTTTTTCGCGGGCAAGTTCGTCGGTCAGATACTTGAATCCCGCCTGTGTCATTTTTTCAACAATGAGCAAAACCCGGTTCGACCAAGCCGCGTCAGGAAGCCGGTGGCAATCAGCATCGAGATAGCCGGTGTCGCCGCGCGGCGTCCAATGGTTGAAATAGTGATAATAGAAATCCGCGACGCGACTGATGTTCAACAACAGGACGGTATAAGGCGCACCATTTTTTTGAATCCAAGAAATTTTTCCCGCGTTGTCTATCTGCCAAACCCATTCTTGAAAAGCGGGATGATGTTTCTCCGTGAACCGGACGCTGTATGCCAGCTTGCCCGAATCAATATCCCAATTCAGGCCGCACTCGGCGGCGGCAGCTTGCAGGACGGCGCGCAACCGGACATCGCGCGGCTCATTCTCTAGCGCGCCATTGTCCAAGTCATCGATGTTGCCGGCGGGATAGGCGCGTTTGATTCGATTTGTCAGGTCATCATTCATGGGGTGCTGGTAGCTGACACGCTACCGTGTCGGCGGTGTTCGTCCATGCCAAGTTGTTCACACCGGTTGAAGCCTTGGAAAATAGAAAGGTTTGCGGGCCGGTTCTTCGCGATGGAAGTGCGTGAAGACGATTTCATGGGCGAACAGCGAAGCCCACTCAAAGGCTGCGGTCCGGTCAGTGTCAGTTCCGCCAATCAATTCGTGCTGGCCATTCGGAAGTTTGACGAGTTTTGCCTCCCCAAATTGCCGGATCAGTTGGGTGCGATAGCGTAGTGGAATCAGATTTTTCAGTTTCATACGCCACCACATTACGGGAGGGGGTTGGACATTTGCTGTCCACGTTAAATATTCCGGGGCAATTTTCTGCCACTGTTGGAAACCGGGCTGCCTCTTTTATGACACAAATTGCGCTTCCCTTTTTCGGGAATCCGTCCAAAGTGGTGTCAGATCTTTTATATGCAGTAAGGCATCAGAGTGATGCGGATGTAAATCCGCATCCAGCAACCTGGCAGGAGTAAGCTAAGGTGCTTTTCGCCGTGGCCCGCGAGGGCGACGGCGGATGTGCGAAGACCGAGTGGTCCTCGAATGAAACTCCTCTGGAGACTGATGCCGTCGTTTTATTTACGACGGCATTTGTGTTTTCAGGCCCCTGATGCGTGCTGCCAACCAAACAACACGCACATGAAAAATGGAATCAAAGCGGTGGCGCGAGTCCAAACCGGCAACGCCAACCATCATCTCTGGAACAACCACGGCACATGGTGGTGCCATCTGACGCTCCATCTGCCGGACTACACCAAAAAGCGGCTGCGGCTCTCGCTGGGGACGGGCGACATAAGCCTCGCCCGACGGCTGCGGGATTCAACACTGGCATTGTTCGGCTGCCGGGTGCAACTCTCAACGCTGGAGGTCGCATGAGCCGTGAACTCATTTCTCCGGACATCGCGAAGGGATCGGATGTTCAGCCAACCCCCGATATTCCCACTCGCAGTCAACTGCTGGAAGCCTATCTGTTGCGGGACGACGCGGTCTGTCGCGCATTTCTGGATCAGGGCGCAAACTCGGCTGACAGGGAAGCGGTTCGGCTGTTTTTTCCCTTTGTGCGAGAGCTCACGGCTTGCCGAGTGCCCCGAGAATGGGGCAACGTTTCCGACTGCCTATTCTTCGCGTATTTCGCCGGTTATCATCTGGGCCAACGGCATCCGGAATTGCAGGAAGAAGTATTGCCGGGCGATGAAGTGCACGAGGCAATACGGCGGCTGCAATTGTTGCATCAAATCGCCGAGGGCAAGCGGTTAACCTGGCGGATCTTGGATCAGGCATTTGAGGTGGTAGCCGAATCCCAGCGACCCAAGGACAACGGCGTGAATGCGAATGCGTTGGTTTGCACGCTGCTGTTGAAATCAGCGCGGGCGGGTTACGCCGCCGCAACGGTGGCATTGACGGATCCGGCCGTGTTCGACTTCCTGGACGAATCGATTGGGAGGCCGTTTCCGGCCACCTTTGAACGAGCTTTGGTGGCGGCTCCCTGGCGGACACTCGAAGAAGGCTGGCTTTACCAACCGGCGCATCCGCTGCTGCGGTTGACGCGGGAGTTGTATCCGGAACGTTCCCTGGAGGGAAGAACGGTGCAGAGGTTCTTGGAGGAACAGCTGCAAGTGTTCGGTGTAAAAAGCGAGCAGGACTGCCCGACCGGCGATTTAGACCTGTTGGATTGGGTGGAATCCGGTCTGGCCTTCGGCCGGCGACTGAAGAAAGAAGAGCCGGAACTAGTGGCGGACATCATCAAGGAATGCGAAGGCAAACGGCTGGAAAGTTCGCGGTCGGTGGTTGGGGAAGTCACAACCCAGGCCGGAAGCCATGAGCCGGTCCGGTTAATCCGTCCGCTATTGGAGTGGTATCGCGGAGCGCATCAATTTGGTGAACCAAGCATTTACGGACAGCGATTGGGCCGGGTGGGAGCCATCGCGGATTTCGCGGTGTGGATCCCGTGGCTGGCCGAAGACGGTCGAACGATTGAAACCAACCCACAACTCCCGCTCACTTGAACATTATGAAACCAGAAGACAAAAACACTTGCTGGCACCCAGGCATGTTGGTGGTTTGCGTGGATGGCCAGTTCCCGTTGCAGGCGACGGAATGGGGCGATCATTTCCCGGCGCAGGACAAGATTTACACCATCCGGCGGGTCGGTCGCTGCCCCGACATCACCGGCAAAATAGGGACTTGTTTACAGCTGGAAGGGATTACAAATCCCGGGGATCGGCTGGCGTTTTCGGCGTGGCGTTTCCGGCCTTTGGCAGAAGTGTATTTGGAAGCCTCGCAAAACCAGAAGCAGGCGGATAAGGACTCTCGCGCTGCCAAAGCCTGAGACTCCAGCTTGCAGTTCGCTGCCGGCGGGAGCAAACTCGCGCGGTGGATTCGCTGACGGACATGCCCGCAAAACTGAACCGCTCGACGGTGTATCTGTCGGGATTGCAAAAGCGGTTTGAACTGCCGCCACCTGAAACCGCGCACCATCCAGAAGCGTATCTGGCCTTCATCCGCACTATTATTCATCTGCGGACTTTTGGGGTTTCCGAAGAATCCCTGCGCGAATTGTGGTTCGTGGAAAAGAAGCTTTTGACACTGCTCCACGTTGACACTACGGGCAGTAAAACTTGGTTTCTGGATTCGTGTGGGAAAACAACCCATCCAGAACGACGGCTTTTATTGAGCAACTACGATCTGGGCATTCCGTTGGGTTCAGCTCAAGCATTGCAGGCGGGCTTGGATTTCAGCGACAAGTTGCCTGAACTATTTGAAGGCCAAGAAATGGGTGAAGACGCTTTACGGGTTTTTGACCAGTGTTTGAAGTTGCGAAAAGAAATCTTAAAGGAAATCGCTGTTGAACTGCCTCAAGTGCGTGAATCAGTGAAATGGGCGGGACATTTGCCGAAGCCCTAGCCCCATTTGTTTTCAAGGGGTTTAACGCGTCTGGATTCAAAACGCCTTGTGTTTTCAATCTGCCAAACCGTCAATAATATTTTGCGCCAGATTTCCTTCGCAAACGCATCGGTTTCGGTTGGTCTGGGCTGATTGCTAAGATGGTTGGATGTAAATTCGCCGGGTGATTTTGCTGCCGCCCATCCGAAACTCCGTTCATGAATCAATCGAATTGATTGAGCGAACGTTTATGCAGCATTGTGAAGAGTCATCTTGGAAGTCATTTGACCAGGTGCAGGACTGGTCTTTCAATAAGGCGGCAAAATTGATGTTTCGCAAACAAGCGCGCATGGTTCGCCTGACGGCAGTGGAACGAGATTTGCCGTTGGTCTGGCTGACGCGAACCCATTCTTCCCTGAACACGCTGACCAATTATCTTTGTCATGACGCCAAAGTTAAGCCGGAGTCCATCGTAAACGGCTTTATGAGCGAACGCGATTTCCCGGCTCTGACTACGGCTTGCGGAACGGTATCAGCATCCAAACTGCGAATGGGTGACGTAAATTCCACCGATGAATTTGAAGAGGTTGTTTTGTCTTTGGCTGAAGAAGATGGATTTAGCTACGTCCTTTGTGACTGGAGGTTAAGCCGTGAAGAGATTTTGCTGGCCAAAAATATGGCGCAAAAAGGGAATGTAACCGTATGCTGGCCACCATGAATAATTTGAAACGCCTGCTGTTCATCGCCTGCGTTGTTGTGACGGTAGTGAGCCGAAGTGGTTGATTTTACCATGCTCCCCTCGAAACAAGAAATTCATCGCCGCCTGTTGGTCTGGCTCAATGCCCAGAACTTCGTTCCAGTCATTGAGGAAGACACGACGGTTTATATCCGCATGCATGGGGAAATTGGCTACTGGCAATGCCGAATCATTGTGGACGACTCATATCCGAGGTTGAATAACCCTGCCGTGGTTCGTTTCGTGTCACAGATGCCGATTCGCGTTCCCAAATCGCGGGTGGCAGACACGGCCATCATGCTGGACTCGTTGAGTCGGTATATCATGGTTGGCCACCTTGCCTTGAGCAAAGACCGAACTATCACATATCACATCTATCTGACGCTGGACGGCAATTCACCGTTCGAGAAGTGCTTTGAATTTGGTCTCCGGCAGTCGGTGTTTTATTGCGAAGAACACTTCGGTTTCTTGTGCTTTTTCTGCTTTAATTCGGAATGCAACCATCGGCGGGCCGACTTTCACTTAAATTTGTCGGAACTTGGAAAATCAAAGTTGACGTATCCTGGAATACTGGACGAAATGCATTCCGAATGGGTGATCAAGGGAAAAGACCCGGAAGAACCCTAAACCATTAACAACACACTTTGAGGTCGGTATGAGGCTTTTTGAAAGATGTCTAAACGACGGGAACAGGGATTCTGGAACAATCATTTTTAAGTGCGATAAGTGTGGCGACTTGTTTTGCGAACATTGCACGCCACGCATTTTCTATACCTTGTTAAGCCTAAAACTAAAACCCATGGCCGAATGCCCATACTGCCACCAAAAAGGCTACGCCTGTGGCAAAATTAAATAGCCACATAAAAGCAAGCCAATGAACTACGACACCGCCAAAACTATTTTTGAGGCCATAAAAACCAAAGAGTCTCAATTGAAGCACGATGTGGTCTTGTGCGCCATCCGCTACGCCCGGATGCGGACGGACTGGCGTTTGTTGGCCATCCATGAACGCAAAGCTTTAGATCCATCAAGGACTGCTGCCCACAACGCCCTGATCGACGCCGCCAATATCCTTTCCCGCGCCATGGCCAAGGCCGGCGAAGACATCACCTGGAGGCGACAACTTGGCGACGAACGCATGGAAATCGGCGATTGGGCTTGCCACATCCACGCTCATCTGGGCATTCAAGCTAGATGAAAATCATTGAATATCCCTCTAGTATCATAACTCCGAATATATTCCCAAAATGAAGCTCGAAATCCGGAATCTCATACCATCGGCAGGTCAAAACCAAGTTTGCGATATGAAGCCATCATCCAAACCACGCCGTATCGTGATCCGTTTGCGCTGACTTTGAATTCAGATTTACCGAGGTCTTTCAGGAAAATACTCAGGGCGACAATCCCTGTCATTACGGTTTCAAATTCTGCGCTTTGTGGATTCAATGGGTCAATGATTCGCCTGACTCCGACTGGATCCTTAATGGCCATCTGCACCAATCTTTCGAGCGACTCCGTGCTAATCATCTGCCCATGCACTTTTCCAGGTTCATAACGGTCAGACAGATTTTTTCTGGCTTTTATCCACGCCACTTTGGTTCCTGCACTGCCGATCACAATGGGGCAAAGATTCGCTTCGACTTTGAATGTTTTGAGCGAGATTACTTCTTTTTGAAGGTCTGCGGAGAATTTCCGAAAGTCACCGCGGCATTTCTTTAAGCGTTCAACCAGATTATGGGTTCCAAGCCCATAACTATTGTATTCCGTAAGCTCTACTCCTTTGTTGGATATTCGACCAACAGCGAGTTCCATGCTGCCGGTCCCTTGGTCTATGATAAAAGTCTCTGGAGTTGGTTTTGGGGTTTGAAATGGGAATAACGCTCCAACGAGAGAGCATTCAGCCTCGGTTTTCCTGTCAATCACCTCAAGGCTGGGGATGTGCGCGCGGAGATTTTCAATTTGAACATCGGAAAGTCGTCGAACTGCTTCGGTCGCAAATATGCAAGCCCGTTGTGCTTTTTGAATCTGCACTTCCTTCATGAGTCCATTGACGATATCAACAACCTCTTCTAACGTTTGATCCAACACCTCCCCGCCACGGCTCTGTGCTAGTGCTAGACTGATCTCCCGTGAATCGTGTGCTACCGTGGTAAGCCGACCGCTTGGCGGAATGTCGGCTATGAGCAGGCGGATACCTCGACTCCCGATCTCAACTACACCGATTCTGTTTGATAAAGATGAATTCTCACTCATTGGTAATTTGTGTTTGTATTTTAATGTGCTGGTATGACTTAGCTGTTTCCCGGCCCATATTAGCGGCGGCGGGCGGGTTGTTATTTTGCTGAGGGTCAACTGGTGTGACTAGAGACATTATCTGGCGTAAAGTTCCACCGTCAGGACGTTTTAGTTTGATCAGGAGAGCCAGCATGCGGTGGGTGCAGTCGAGGAAGAAAACAGATTCTCGGAAGAACTGCTTTATGCCATCCTTGTTTTTTGCAACTAGCAGCTCTTGAGCAATGTCTGGAAGGAGTTCGCTCCGTCCGTTGGTGACATGGGATAGTGCGGCGTCAAAGCCATTGAACTTTTTGGCCTCCAGGAAGGCAATGGCCAAATCCCGAGCCCCCTTTGATCTCGTGCCGACATCCTGAATGCGCAGGAGGTAATTCATGGCATCTTCAACGGAAGCGTCGGATGCGGCCAATATTGCGTATACGCGGTTGGCAAGACCTTGCGGGGGATGTGGTGCTTTGCCTGCCCCCTCCCATTTCGAGCGATCGTGTCCCCTGAAAGAGACCAGGGCATCATCTGCGTGGCGTCTGGCTTTATATTTATACTCGGGGACAAAACGCGTTGATTTAGCCAGCGACAGCGCTAACTGCGCTTGCGCGAGCCAAACTCCGTCTGAAGTTGAGTCCATGCCCCGGATGATTGCCTCCGCGATATCCAACGTGTCGTTTGCCGCTTGGTTGAGCCCGCTTTTGCACTGGTCCTCAATGATTTGTCCGAGCGCCTCTATTTGATCCGTTGCAAACTTCCAGCGACCGCCACACACGACATCGAGCGATTCCTGAAATGTGGGTTGTGCAGCATCTCCCCCAAAGGCAAGTGCTTTTGACCCGGCGATCTCAGAAAGAAGTCTCGCCTTTTGTTTTGCTCTTCTTTCCTTTCGAGCGGCAGAAAGCGCAGTTCCAAAAGTGTCGCAAGCGTTGTCATGATAGTTAGCCTTGGCTTGGTCTTCAGCGAGGTTTTTGAGTGCCCAAGCATAATGCCAGTGAGTGCCGTCGTGGTCGAATTTGATTAACTCCGCATGCGCCTTCTCGAAGGCAGCTTGAGCGAGAGCATGCTCACCTCGGGAACTTGCTGCCATTCCGATCGCACCAAGAACACGGGCTGCTCCCCAGTGAGCAACTCCTCGGTCCGGTGCAAATCTAATGAGGTGTCCCGCTACCTCGTCGAGGAGGCCGCCAAGATGTCCGGCGACAGCGCGTTCCAGCAAAGCTTGGGAGTGAATGTGCAGGAGATCCGATTTGGAGACTCTGAAGTGCTTCGTAAGCGGAAGCGAGATGGTCTGCCTTTGCCGGTAAGAGTTGGCTAGTATCGAGGCGAACGCCTGATGCCTTTTATTTTTGTGCAAATGAATGCTTCTGGCGATTTCGTGTGCGGCATCGCTATGTCCGGCGCTGCTGTGCTGTTGCGCCATCCGAAGCAACAGTTCGTCAGACAGCTTGGCGGCGTATGGGGAATGCCTGCTGCCTTCGAACTGTTTCAGTGTGCGCTGCAATGCCTGAAAAATTGCATTCAGCGCTTTGGCGGCGGGGTCAGGGCGGGCCGGGAGGTCCAAGAATACCTGCGCGAGGTCGCTTAAGCACGCGACCTTCTGTGGCTCTGATGGCAGAGTAGTGGCAATTTTGATGGCGTCATTCACATTCTTGGCAGAATGGTCGGGCAACCCGATAAGCAGCTCGGTGATTGCGATTCTAGTTGTAGCCGTCGCTCGCAAGGCCTGGTCGGAAGGTCCTGTTTTCAAACTGTCAACGATAGCCCATGCTTCGTTAATGACTGAAGTAGGTGTGACGGAAACAGGCGACTCGGCAATTGCACATAGCGCCTCTACCCGCTGGAGCGCGTGTCTTGGTGCCATGCTTAATAGGACACGGCGCGCGCCGGAAATGTCGTCGGCCTTTGCATAACTCTTCGCGATGTCCGACCTCGCGAAATCGCGGGTGTATGGGGCCTTGATTTGATCCAAAAGTAGGAAAGCTGCCTCAGGTTGGCCCGCTTCGGCCAAGCAGCGCAAATAGCAGCGGCCAGCCTGGTCAGCTTGGATCTGTGGCTGGATCGCACGCCAGACCGAGAGCGCCTGCTTGATCGCGCCCGATTCCGATAGGATACGGCAAAGCGTCAACTGATCGTCCGCGTGGAACATGTTGATGAGTCCGTCATGCGACGCCAAATCCAGCTTGGATAGGATGAGAAATGCCATCGCGAGGGCGGCCCCACTGTGCTCCGGAAGGAACCGTGCGCCCGAAGCTTCCGCAGGCAGAACCTCCTGGAGAGTAAAGGTTGATCGCGCTGAGTCTGAGCGGAGCAGAAATTCAACGGCAAGCAGGAGGTGCCATAGCATGCGGTCTTCACGTCGCTCATAAATCGCAATCAGCGCAGATGCCCGGTCATAGTGCCCAGCGCGCACGGCGGCAAGTGGCGACTCGCGACTGATTTCGCTCACGCGGTGGGCATGAGCCAAGCCAAGCCTTGCCATCTGAAATACGTTGTTTTGGTCGCTTGCCAGCGCCAGCGCCGATTGCAAGGTTCGCAGAGAGGCATGGAGATCATCGGGGAACGCGTCAGACTGTGCTTTGAGGAAGCGGGGGTTAGCTGCGAGATCGAATAGTGTCCCGGGCGGGTCTGACACCACAAGGCTGGGGAGGGCTTCTTTCAGATGGCCGACAAGGTGGCGCAGCACGTAAGGGCTTGGGTGCTCCTGCGTCTGCCATTCCAAGCAGTATTTGAGGAGCTTAGTTCTGGCGGCTTGGAGGGGGAGGCCATGTTTCTCCAACGCTTCGCGAATGAGTTGGTAATTGAAGCGAAATTCGTGTCCACGGCCTGAAGTCCCCGCCGAAACAGTTACCCAGCGATGGAGTTCACCGAAGTTGGGGATTTGGTTTGTGTTCAGCAGTGCGCGAAGGTCCATTTCGTCAAGAGGGCCACGAGCGGACGTCAGCAGTTCGAGCAAATCCTTAAACAAAGCGAGATCCTCGTGGGACTTCCCGCTTGATTGCTTAAACACATGATCGAACTGTTGACCGATAAGCTTGGCATAACCTTCAGGCATGTCGTGGAGTTCACGACGCCAGTTGACTTCCAGGTCCGCGACCTTTTCGAGGCGCTCGATTTGGTGTTGGAGATAAAGCGCAGAGCCCTCGCCTTTGGATCGAGCCAAAAGGGTTTCTACGAATTCCGGCTCTTTCGCGAGCATAGGAAGAGGGTGGGAGGAAGCACGGAGCCAGTCTTGAAGCGCGGTTTTGTCAATACTGGTGAGATTAAGCGGAGGCTTCGTCGACGCTTCGAGCCAAGTCTGAATCTCCGAAAACTCGGGTGTTCCATCAGTCCGGGCCGAAACAACAACGTGGAGGCCCTCCGGCCATGAATCGCGTAAAAACGGGAAGAAGCACGGGAAATAGGGGGTTGACGCTTCGTCGATGCCATCGAGGACGATCAGAAGCTTAGGACGTTCGTGCGAACGTATAGTGGAATAAATCCAAAGGAGGCGCTCGACATCCCCTCTGCCAAGTTCACCTTGCGGTGCGCCCTCCTGATAGCTTTCTGGAATGAGCTTCGTCAGGAACTGGGCGAGTCTCTGGAAGAATCGCGAAATGTCGCGAAGTGATTCCCTGTCAGCTCGGAAAAAATGAGTGAAGCAAGCAGCGCTGGAAGGACTGGATGCCAGCCAATGAACCAGCAAAGCAGTTTTTCCGTAGCCGGAAATGCCAGTGACGGGGAGCAGGCCGCCACTTTCTTGAATGAAGCGATTCAGGTCTCCGACGAACAAATCGCGACCGTAGATGGCTCGTTCACGATAGGGCTTGAGAACATAAGTTTCCTGCGCGATGAGGACACTCAATGACTCGCTTCCATTTACGCTTGCACTCAGGTTCACGCGGAGGTTGCAGGCATCAGTGTGTTCCGTGCTAGAAGAACTGCCGGCTGTAATGCCTATTCCTGCGTTGATAAGCAACCGTTCCATCTCCTGAAGCCGGCCAATTGGGGTGCGCGGGGTTATTGCTTTCCAGAGTTGCAACTCCTGCCGGCAACGCGCGACGATTTCAGCGGAACGGGCTGGTGTTCGCAGGGAGCTTTGAACGGTGTTTTGGATAGTCGAAAATGCTGCTTGGAGAGGCGTCCGGTCAGGGATGTGGACACTTCTTCCCTCCTGCTGAGCTGATGGGGCGAAAAAATAGGCGCCTATTTTTGCGGCAAGAGTCTGTTTGGCCGGCACTCCGTCCACAAAGCCGATGACGGAGTCGGCCACGGTGCCTGAAGCCATGACATCCAACGGGGAATACCAAGGGAGACGCCCAGCTAATCTCTCTCTTGCGATAGCCAAGGGCAGTTCGAGGCTTGCGCCATTCGGTTGCCGATCACGAGGAAACAGCGTCAACACACGGACCTTCATTCCGAGGTGATAGCATTGAGAGAACGACTCGATTTCTTTCTCCCACGGCGAAATCGGCACATGGTTCGCGTTGACGATGCCGGTTCCCGGCTCAAGGCGAAATGGCACAGCGACGCCGGCGTCATTATCAGTGGATCCGGGCGGAACGAGCGCCAAGAGGCCATCGCAGTTTAGGAAGTCGTGCAAGCGACGTCTCATGCAGTCCCAAACCCACTGTTCGTTTTCATTGAGACCAGCAGGCGTTTGGAGAAGTTCTGCATTGTGTGACCCGGAGTCAACCGCAGGGCGACGTAACGACATGGCGGACGTGTCAAAGGCACCCCGGAATGTTGGTGACCATGACCTTTGGCCTAAGCAGGAAATCAAGTCGGAGGGGCATCGGTTCTCGTAAAGCCAGGAGCGCGTCCACAGTTCAGCATATAGGCGTGCGGCTTTTGTTTGGTCTTGGACTGGGATGCTGAATAGCTTAGTCAGTTGCTGGTCAGTCAAAATAGCAACGACGTCAGGTTGGCTCTCAAAGAGCTGCCTGAGGTTCAGGAAAGAGTTGTGTTCCCCGTCGTTGCTCACTCTGGTTTAAGTGTTAACGGAAGGCCGGTCGGGCTGATCATGATGAAGTCGTCCTTCAACATGGCCGCGTCGAGCACTGCGCTCCTGTCTTTAATTTCGACAATTTCAGATCCGCTGGTGGAGATCAACTTCGCACCATCCAGTGCGCGGGAAGGCTCGCCGGTTGCATCCGTCACTACTAATGCCAGTTTGCCAGAATCGGCCTGAGTGGAAAGCAACAGTCGCAGATCGTGGCCAGCAACCCGACAGACCTTCGTCCGAAACTCGGTAGCCGGGCTGTCAGCCGAAAGGGCCAAGCATTCCGTCTTCATAAACAGCATATCGGCGACCGAATTAATGAAATCTTCCAATCCTTTCGGAAGGTTAACCCGACCGCTCCAGCGCGGGAACGGGTTGGCCATACCTGCCTGCGCCGCCGATGCCAAACCATCCTTCACACCCTCGATAATTTCACGAGCCGGCGATTGGGAATTGGGTTTTACATCAGACTGATTCATTGTCTTCGCCAGTTCCAAGAGGTTCCTGATTTTTTCTTTGGTCGGGCCTGTATCAATGCCCCTAGCCGTCAATCTGGTTTGAGCCTCTTTCAGAGAGACATGTTCAAGCGCATCGCAATGAGCGTCAATAGCCTCAAAAAAACTATCGAGGCGGGCTGATTCATTTTTTCCATTCGTATTCATAAATTGTAAATATTCTGTTGTTTTCAGGATTTTATATCTCAAATAAGGGTGCTAGCCTTTCTTTGAGTTCGTCCGGCAGGCATCGTATAGCCCAATCGGCCCGGAATGACTGCAACTCTCGGAGCATGTTTTCAATTGTCTCCTGCGACAATCCGGTCTTTTTTACAAAGGCCGCTATTCGTTCATCTCGATTTGTTTTCGGGGACTCCCAAATATCTTTTGCTAACGCATGTAGATGCTTGGGCAGGCCATCAAGTAACTTTCTTAATAAGTAGTCGGCCCCCAATTTAGGAAAATATAACGCTGATATTTTGTAAATGCGGGATTTAAGCTGTTCTTGCGTCTCAGACGGAAAACAGGATATTAGATCTTCAGCGCATATTTCTGCTTTCCAAGTTGGTTGGTCTTCAGATGGACGCCAGCTCCAAATGTGTTCGACGACAAGACCCAGAAACAGCTTGTCTTGATAACCAGATGCATCGACGGCCATTTTTAAAATTTGCAAGTCTTCCGCGGCGATTAAGTCATGACTTGGATTTGGAAAAGGTTTAGGCAGAATCTGATATGGCATTGCTTGAGCCGTTTTCAGTTCCTTGACTTCAAATTCTCCGTCTTTGTCTTTTACCGGAATGGATATGGGGTCAAGACCTTGCTTGGTATTCGGATCCGTAACCGCCATGTTCCATAAAATTGAATCTAGCACGGGAAAAGGAGAGCCAACAAGGAACCAGTAAAGTGACCACATTTCCCCCGTCCATTTGGGCAGATCATGTTTTTTGGGTTGGTGGGCTCGTTTGGTTGGATCCCAATGGCGGCCTTTTCGCCGCCCAGATGTCGCTGTGCCAGGAATATGAAAAATGCTCCTGAATGACATGTTAATAATTTCTCCGACATCTGGATCGGAGAGGCCAGACCAAATTAGACGTTGCATTTTGCCGTTAACGCACACCATAACATTTCCTTTAATCCTGCTCTCTACATAATCTGTCAAAAGCTCGATTAGCTGGCCCCAAAAAGGGTGGTCAGTCGGAAGTGCTTCATTAAAGGCCGCTGCTGTTTTTACCCCCAGAAAAAGTAAAGGTTCTTGGATCTCATTTTTCCCATCCAGATTTTGGTCAATTCTAATGGAAACAGATTGGGTTTGAACATCTTGCCCCTGCACTTTGGAAGCGTTTCCCGAATTGGTGATTGGATCTTCGGTTTTCATTTTATTGAATATATTGTTTTGTGGTATCAGATTTGGGTCGCCAGCGCAAATTCTCCAGTGAAAAACCGCGCAGCCCATGCGCCCGAGGCTGCGCGGCATTCACAATCAGTTCATGCACGGCTCCCCGTCCTGGAGCAGGTCGGAGGTATCCAACCACTGCCAAACATCGACCTCCCGGACCGGCGTTTCGGTTTCAGTTGCATTTTTTTTCATATTTACCGCCTTTCATTTTTTGGTTTCAGTTGTTTTTTCCGCCACCACTGCCGAGCCAATTAATCTGACTCAATCGTAAACGTTATACGGGTCGAATTCCTTGTCGCGAGGCTCTGCATACGTAGTCTCTTCGCCTTTACATGCGCGTTTCGGGGCTTCCCCACCGCGGTCTTCGTCAATGTGTTCGTGGTTCATGTTTTACCTTTCATTTTGTGTTTTATTTGCTGCGGATTTTCCAGTGCTGCCGACCGGCAACACCGTCGAGCTCTCGATGTTCACGACCGCCTTCACTCTTCCATACCGATCAAGCAGCCATTTTTAACCATACGGCTTAAAAAGGGGGCAGGCGGCTTTTTTTGCCGCCTGCCTCAATGACGCTTGGCGCACTACGCGCGCTTCATCAATTGCCGCCGGGTGACCAACAAGCCGTTTAAACGACCTAGGGCCGGTCCGTTTTCTTGCTAGGGGGCGTTTTCTGTATTTCCGTTGCCATCGCCGTCCCCTTGTCCCTCGACCACTGTTTCATCATTAACGCTATAACTCATTTTTTTGTTTCGGTATCGGTTTCGGTTTATGTGGATTTTTCAGTGCTGCCATCCAGCGGCACCGTCGCATTTCTGCAACCGCCTTCATCTGCTACTACTCTTGGTCCTGCGTGTTTTTACCATCTATTCGTAAAAAAGGGGCAGGCGGCTCGTTGGAACCGCCTGCCTTGATCTGCATTTCCGTCTCTCCGTTCAAATTAAACCCCCAGCCTTTTGAGCCGGGGCTTTTGATGTCGTTTTTATTGACCGGGCAAGTTGCCCTGGTCTGACGCGGAATCGGTATCCCAACCGTCCCAGTCACCACCATCGAAGAGTCCCATAAAGTTCCTTTTGTTTGAGGGTTTTAGTTGTGTGCGGGTTTTTCAGCGATACCGCCCGGTATCACCGTCGCGCTTGGAGCGCGGCTCGCTGTCAAATTCGCATTCAAGTTTCCGCTCGATTGCCGTTGGAGAATCACAGAATTCCCAAGGTTCCTCCGGGGTGCCGAACCAAAAAATAGGTTCGCGACGTTCCCGTTCAGGTTTGAACAGATCCCTGTCGAATTCATCATAATGGTGCATTAGGTATTTTCCTTTCATTTGGTTTTGTTTCTTGCTGCAGATTTTTCAGTCCTGCCATTCAGCAGTTCTGACGCATTTCTGCGTCCGCCTTCAGTAGTGTCTACTCTCAGACCGACTATTTTTTACCATCGGATCATAAAAAGGGGCTGGTGGCCGTTTAAGACCACCAGCCTTGTCGTCACAGACGTTGGCCGTTATTTAATCATCGTCTTCGAGGTTGTCCGCCAGGCGTTGGAGAGAGCCGGCTTGATAGCCCGCTTGGTAATCTTCCCGCATATCCTCAACATCGTCCTTGCTGACTCCAAAAACGGAGTCGAGGAAGGAATGACTGGGGGGATGCGGGTCATTGCCATTACGCCCTGAACGTTCACCTTGCTTGTATGAATATTCGCCCATAGGTGTTTTGGTTTAAGTTTCGCTTTGCGGATTTTTCAGGGCTGCCACTCGGCAACCCCGCCACATTTCTGCGACCGCCTTCATTACTACATACTCACGATCCAGCCAATTTTTACCACTGCCGGATGTTTTTCTATGGCGTCAGAATTTCTTGCCGCCGCCGCCTTTGATGCAACCACCGTCGTTACCATCAATATTGGAAAACATGGTTTTCACCGCCTTTCTGTTTAATAATAATTTGCGCCTGCATTCATTACTACTGGCCGATTCTGCAAAACTTGCCAGTCACTCAAAAAAAAGTGCCTCCGGCTCAACTTCATTGAGCCGGAGGTTTTGTTGGACATAAAAACCGCACTTTTCAGCGCGGCTCTGGGAACAGTCGGTCCGGATTAAACGCCTTCGCCGGTGCTACCATCGCCGCATCCTGGCGAGTCGCTGTCGCCGTCGTAAGACGGGCAGCCCGCTTCATCGCTTTCGCAGCGAAATACGAGGTGTTTTTCAAACTTGTTCATAAATTTCCTTATGTTCAGGTTGTTTTTCCGTAACGAGCCACAGGCTTCAAATAACCTGTCGGTTCTCCCTCAGGCGAGGTTTCATTTGCTACTACTGTCGAGTCGGTTGTTTTTTACCAACCGGTCCGAAAAAAAGGGGCTGGCGGCTTTAATGTGCCGCCAGCCTTGTGTAGGCAAAACGAGTGCCGTTTTTTGTTTATTTCTTGTTGCGTGCGATTTCATCAGCCAGACGTTGCTGCGACCCAGCGTTATATCCGCTCTTGTAGTCCTGCGCCCAATCTTTGACTTCTTTCTCGCTGACCCCAGTCAACGTTTCAAAGATGCCATGTTTGGGAGGAGCGGGATCGTAACCCTGGCGTCCAGCGTTTTCGCCGCGCTTATAGCTGTAGTTTCCCATAATTGCTTGTTGCTTCAGGTTTGTGCGGATTTCTCGACTTTGCCACCCGGCATCGCCGTCGCCCTCTTGCGAGCGCGACTCGCGTTCAACAACCTCTACTGTCGAGCCGGTGGGTTTTAACCACTCGTCTCGAATTTTTTTTGCGAAGACGCATCAGCGTCCCTTGCCTCCGCCGCTCCGGATGCATCCGCCGTCGTCACCGTCAATTCCATAAATCATGTTTCTCACCTCGTTTCTGCAACTGGCCTTTGTCAAATATTTGGCCAGTGCTGTTACTGCAATGTTTAATTAAGAAAAGAGGGGACGCCGTAACCGGCGTCCCCTTGGTTGTTTGTTATTTGCCTTAACGGCCACGCGTGCCGGTGCCGCCCCCGGAGCTACCGCCCTTGCCGCCGCTCTGGCCTCCCGAACCTGCGTTCCCGCCTCCATGACCACCTGATTCACCTTTTGACATATAACCTCCGCTGTTCTTGGTTTCGTGACGGATTCTCGCCTTTGCCACTCAGCATCGTCGCTGCACCGATATCGGTGCGATCCGTGTTCAATGGTTACTACTGTCGAGCCGGGTGTTTTTGACCACCGGCCTAAAAAATAGGTGACTGCCGCCAATTTTTGCTGCCAGTGTGTTCAAAATTCACTTCTTCAGAGACCGCTCATGGTAATAAAATGACTTTGGTATCCGTGTAAAATGCTTCCCAGCTTTGAAGCCTGGTTGACCTCGCTCCCCTAGCAAAACGGAGCAAATTCATGGTGGAAAACTTGCTTCAATTTCTGACCGTGTTGAAATGTCGCCAGGGTCAATTCAGAACCCAAACCCGTAAAAAACATGATGTCAGAAAGCGTAAACCTCGTTAAAATTGACCGACCTGACGGGTTGGGTGATTTCAAAACGAACCCACGATTTTGATGCGTCTGGGGCGGGCGGGGATTCATCAGCTATCGCAATAATTTTGAATGCGCTTTCAGCCACCGTTCAGCTATCAAATAATCTGGGCACAATCGCTTCACCTGCCGCCAAAACAGGTCAGAGTGGTTCATCTGTTTGCGATGAGCCAATTCGTGCAGGCAAATGTAGTCCCGCACAAATTCTGGGGTCTGGATCAATCGCCAGTTCAATGAAATCGTCCCTCTCCTCGAACATGAACCCCATCTCGATTTTTGGTTCCTGATTGATACGCGCGAAACCTCTATGCCGTGAAGTGAAGCCAGTTCCATTACGCGCACAGGAAGTTCTTTTTGTGCCAGTTTTCGGAGATGCTTTTGAATAGCTGGCCTCAAATCCACCGTCAAATCTCGCAACCTCAACAACTCCGAACCAAAGCGAATCTGTCCAACTGTCTCGACCTCGATCTTCACTTGCTCGCCCCGAAAATGAATCTCGGTCCCCAGTCTCCATTCATTCACGGTTTTGGGCTGCGCTTCCAACCTCTGAATCTGTCGTTCCAGCCACCCGATGTTTTTGCCGACGAATTCTCTGGCAGTAGAAATCGAACCTCTTCTCGGAACCGTGACTCGAGCAACACCGTCAGATTTCAAACGCAAAAGATAACGACGCGCACGATGATTTTGCACGAACAACAACGACACCGATCTTGAGCCGATTTGTAGCGTATCGGCTTTCGGCTCTGGTTTATGTTTGAAGAATCGGTCGAACACCTGATTGATGATATGCGCTCTCTTCCACTACTACAGTTTTTCTGATTGCGTTAAACCTTGAACTCTTTTTTGCATTTTGGACATCTTAGGCGAATCTCGGGTTGGCTGGATTTGAAACGCAGCTTTTGTTGGCATCCAGGACAGGATATTGTCCCTTCAATAATATACTGATTTTCCTGAGGCTTTTGTTGGCTTACTGGAATTGTTACGGATTTTATCAATTGGATCAATTCGCTCGCCGCGCTTAAGTCGTGGACGGTCTCCTTAGCTATCTTGTTTCTTAGAATTCTTATTTTATGAAGCCTTTGACACAAAATCTCTTCGGTTTTTGAAATGTTATTTATCGATTCCCAAAAGTTGCCAAAGTTTCCGCCTTTGTCCTTAAACCAAACCTGAAAAGAATTCCAAGCCAGATTCACTTCTGGAGCCAATGCTCCTGCGCCTGGCCAAAGTTTAATCGCCGCCTCTTTCTCTCTCGTTGCATCCTCGGCGTTTCTATCAGCAAGCAGTCGTTCTCGATCGGAAAGCAATGGCAGGATGGCGTTAATTTCTGAGACAAAGCCCTCTTTTTCAAGCCCCTCATGTGAAATGGCCGCCCATGTTTTCCTGAGTTGATGAAGCTTATCAATCAGAGTCCTCGGCGCTTGGCTTGATAATGAAACAATACAGTCATAAGGCGACTGTTGTGATGTGAGTTCACGTAGCTTCTGGTTCAAAGATCGCCACGCTTCCTCTTCTGCTGTCCTGAAAACCTGACCTGATAAAAGTGCATTATGGGCAGACTGGCGTTCTGATTCTGAAAATGAATTTAAGCGAGCAGCTAAACGAGCGCTTTCTTGGATAAATTTGGTTGATTTAACTCCAGCATGGTCGAAGTGCGTGACCTTCTGTTTATGAACGAGTTCATTGCGATAGATTCTCAGTTGATGAAGCGCATTAATTTCCGGCGTTGAGAGAATGCACTTTAGCGCGTTAATCAGAGTTGCAGCATCCGTGTAAAAATCGGCTTCCACGTCGCAAGCGTAGCGCAACGCTTGTTCTAGCGGCTTCCAGTTTGAAAGAAGTGGATGATAGTCAGAACGACTATCTGGCGGCGTGGAATCCTCAGGTTTTTGATTGTCCCGCATCCAAGAAAAATGATTTCACAATAATATGGATTTCGTCAAACTTTATGACTTGAACCGGTTTTTGAGTTTTTCCGTTGCAGAGCAAAGGCATATCCAGGGCGAATCCAAAGGCATATAATTCTTCCGCGACAAGGCTGGACAGACCATCATCGGGTAGTTTTGTGGACGTTCTCATGCCCACAACAAAAGACTTGCTGGTAAAAAATGAGCACTTTTCAAGAGACTCTTTGGCAGCAGGACAGCGTGCTGGTGCTTATTTCGGCAGACACAAAACATAGCTTGTGCTGCGCCCGCCCGCTTCGTCTTTCGCCAGAATTTTCCGGTTCACGAGATCGCTGATGTCGCGGAGCGCCGTGTCCTGCGAACACTTCGCCAGCTTCGCCCATTTCGAGTTGGTCAATTTCCCCTCGAAGCCGTCGAGCAGGCGGTTGATGACTTTGCGCTGGCGTTCGTTGAAGGACTCGCCCGCGTGAGCTTTCCAAAAGCCTGCTTTCGCCAGCACCGTTTCCAAAGTTTGTTCCGATGCCGCAATGGCGTGTTTCAAACAGTTCAAAAACCATTTGATCCATTCCGTGATGTCGAGCGTCCCTTTTTGACAGTGTTCCAACACGTCATAATAGGCGTTGCGCTCGCGCTGAATCTGCGATGACATGCTGTAAAACCGTTGCGACGTTTTTTCCGACCGCGCCAGCATCATGTCGGCAATCGCCCGCGCGATGCGTCCGTTGCCATCTTCAAACGGATGGATGGTCACAAACCAAAAATGCGCCAGCGCCGATTTGATGACCGGATCAACGCCGGGCGAGGCGTTGCACCACTTGATGAAGCGCGACATTTCTTTTTTCAGGCGGTCGTAGTCGGGTGCTTCGTAGTGGACTTTTTCGCGCCCGACCGGGCCGGAAACCACCTGCATCGCGCCGCTTTGTTTTGTCCGCCAGGCACCGACCGTGATCCGGCGCATCCCGCTTCTGCCCGTCGGAAACAAAGCGGCGTGCCAGCCAAACAACCGTTCCTGCGTCAAAGGTTCATCATGCTTGCGCGTGGCATCCAGCATCATTTCCACAATGCCCTCGACGTTGCGATCTATTTGCGGCAACGCGCCAATGTCCATCCCCATGCGCCGGGCGAGCGATGAGCGCACCTGTCCGGCGTCCAATTTTTCGCCCTCGATCTCGCTCGTTTTCACCACGTCTTGCGTGAGGGTTTGCAGCGTGGCTTCTTCGCGCAACGGGAAGCCCAAGGCTTCCATGCGGCCGAGCAGGCGTCCCTGCCAATGACGCACGTCCGCCAGCAGGTCGGCCAGTGCCGCCTGATTCCATTCAAATTCCGGCCAGTCTTTACGTTCGTGGATATACATATATTCTCCGCAACATTTAAGGGGATTATGCGCCTTATTCGCCGCACCGGCAAACATATTCTCCGCAATATGTGCGGTGATTAAGCCCGCTATTCACCGCACCGGCTCCGTTCGCATCGCACCCTTCAAAGGCGTCTGGAAGTAAATTTCAATGCCAAACAGGTGTCAGTAAAAGTGTCAGTAAAACATAAGCCAACGGCTGCCAAAAAGTTCCGGACATTACTTGAAATGTCAGTAAAGTGCGTTAAAATCCCTTGTAAATGCGTGGTTTTTGAGTCCGAATCCCACCCCTTCCGCCATACGATTTCATTGGGAAATTGAAGGATTGTCCGTTAATAAGGGGCGGGGAACCGCCACTAGTTGCGTTGCCTTAACCAATAAATCCCAATT
>Ga0208872_1000488_pt1 | contig 29029 bp, 30 predicted proteins | sample CryBogCBH12Aug08_FD_185508 | JGI IMG/M metagenome (GOLD analysis project Ga0208872, IMG submission 185508) | Freshwater microbial communities from Crystal Bog, Wisconsin, USA - CBH12Aug08 (SPAdes) | ecosystem: Environmental > Aquatic > Freshwater > Lake | place: Crystal Bog, Wisconsin, USA...
ATACGTTGCGAACGCGAGAAGGGCGCTGCAGCATTTCCGTATTCACCAAAAAGCATCTTCAATTCAAAAGGAGCAAAACAATGAGCAATCCTAAAATCGCAGACAAACTCGATCTTGATCTTTTAGAGAACGCCTATCTCCAAATCGGCGACGTTCCTCCACCTCCACCATCTGCAAGGCCAAAGATCGTGACGACACAACAAGCCCCCACCAACCCACAACTCGAAATCATTGCCGAAGGCATGAAGCGCGCAGAGAAATTGTTCGCCTCAAAGAACTCCGAATACGGCGATAGTGGAGACATCCTTGGAAACTTCCGTCGCCTTGCAGAACAACAAGGTGTGCCGATGTCAACTGCATGGATGTTCCTTGCCGGAAAGCACATCGACTCAATCCAGCAATACGTCATCGACACGCGCAACAACACTTCACGTCATCGCTCACAACCATTCTCTGAGCGCATCGATGATCTCGTTGTGTATAGCCTTTTGCTGTTGGTTATCGCTGCTGAAGAAGGCGCGTAATGTCTTACTCCCCCACACTTCCATTCGCACATTCTTCTGGACCCAAGGATGCAAAGATTGCAATTGTGGGGGAGGCATGGGGTGAGCAAGAAGCTCTAATAGGCAAGCCCTTCCAAGGTTACAGCGGGCAGGAACTTACCCGCATGTTGCAAGAGGCTGGGCTCTCTCGCCGCGATTGTTTTCTGACAAATGTCCTCGCACTTCGCCCACCAAACAACGACCTTGCAGCATTATGTTGCAATAAAACTTCTTGCGGGGAGGGTTATGCCCTCCCCCATCTGGGAAAAATCGGGCAATATCTAAAACCAGAATACCTTCCTGAGTTGGATCGGCTTCGAGATGAACTTTCCACGGTGGCTCCAAATCTTATTATCGCTCTCGGCGGGACTGCTTGTTGGGCTTTGCTTTCTACTAATGGGATTGGCGCTTTACGAGGAACAGTTGCAACGTCAACTCTCGTTCCGCATAAGGTCCTCCCAACTTACCACCCTTCCGGGGTCCTAAGAAACTGGGCATGGCGACCCATCGCCATCGCTGATCTCATCAAAGCCAAGCGCGAAAGCGAATATCCAGAAATCAAACGCCCATCCCGGCGAATTCTTGTCAACCCCACAATTGCTGAATGCCATGATTGGATCGACCGCAACGTGCGCTCCGAATGTGCATGTGACATCGAGACAAAGTTCGGCATGATCGAGATGATTGGGTTTAGTGCCAGCCCGACCGACGCAATGGTTGTGCCGTTCTGGGACAAGAACAAAGGCGGAAACTACTGGCCGTCAGCGAACGTAGAAGGTGATGCTCGGAAGGTAGTCAAGCGCCTTTTGGAAGATCCATCCATAACAAAAATCTTCCAAAACGGCCTTTATGACTTGCAGTATTTAATGAAAGAGGGTTATAGGCCAAGAGGCTGTCGTGAAGACACAATGCTTTATCACCACGCCCTCTACCCGGAAATGCAGAAAGGTCTAGGTTTTCTAGGCTCAATCTACACGTCAGAACCAGCATGGAAAACCATGCGGGGCAAGAAAATAACGGAGATGAAGAAGGATGATTAAATGCAAAGTCGAAGACATTCGCTTCTCGAGGCCGTGATTAACACAGCCTCCGGTTTCATAATCTCCCTTGTAGTTACTGAGTTCTTGTTTCCTGTTTTTGATCTCCACCCATCCTTCGCAGCAAACTTTTCTATCACCACAATCTTCACGATCATTAGCGTAATCCGAAGTTACATCTGCCGAAGGATTTTCAATCACCTCCATACAAAAGGAGTTCTGTGATGTTTGTTATTGCGACGATGGCCGCTGGGTCATTCATTTATTACATCCTGACAGGGTATGAAGGTGCGTTTATGGGCTGGCTTTTGCTTCTCTGCGTCATTTTAATGTTTGTGTAACATGCCGATTATCGAAACCTCCGCTTTGCAGGAAGGCGTGACCCTTCCAGAAAACGAACAAATCTACAACGGACTTGACTGTTGTATTACCCATGAAGTGCTTGAGGCCATACGCGGCCTTGGCGATGCTCCAAAAATCTACAACTTCGCACGAGCCTTACAGGCTCCTGTCCTCGACATGATGCAAAGAGGATTTAAGATTGATGGTTATGCAAGATCCAAAGGGATTGAAACGCTTGAACTCGAAATCTCGCGCCTTACGCGCCTTCTGGACCGTCTTGCAGATGCTGTTTGGGACAAACCCCTTAAAGCAAACTCTCCAAAAATGCTCCAAGAATTCTTCTTCACCCATATGCGAATTCCAGAAATCTGGACCTCAAAAAAGGGTGAGCGAAAGCTCTCAATGGACCGAGAAGCACTCGAAAAGCTCGACAACTATTATCATGCAAGGCCAATTGTTGCGACTATTCTGGCCATAAGAGACGCCGTTAAACAACTCTCAGTTCTTCGCACCGAAGTAGATGCAGATGGTAGGATGCGCACCTCCTACAATGTCGCAGGAACAGAAACAGGGCGCTTTTCGAGTTCAACAAATGCTTTCGGCACTGGCACAAACCTACAAAACATCACAGCGTCTCTCCGCAAAATGTTCATCGCAGATCCCGGTTGGAAGATTTGCGGGATTGATCTGGAACAAGCTGAAAGCCGTGAGGTTGGATGGCTTTCTGGGATCATTTGCAATGACTGGTCTTACCTTGACGCCTGTTATAGTGGTGATCTCCATACCCTTGTTGCACAAACAGCTTGGCCTTCCCTCGGATGGGGCTCTGATCCGAAACGCAATCGCCAAATCGCTGAAACACCCTTCTACAGAAACCTTACATACCGGGATATGGCAAAGAAACTCGGCCATGGAAGCAATTACCGAGGCCTTCCCCCAACAATGGCACGACACGCAAAAATCCCAACAGCCACAGCCGAACAATTCCAACGAGCCTATTTCGAACGATTTGCGGGAATACCAAAGTGGCACCGATGGGTTGCAAGTCAACTCCAAACAACCCACAGCATTACCACGCCGCTCGGTCGCCAAAGAACATTCTTCGGTCGTGCGAACGACGACACGACGCTCCGGGAGGCGATTGCATTCTCACCGCAGAGCGCGACGGCGGATCGGTTGAATTTGGTCCTATGGCGCGTCTGGTATCATATGCCAGAGGTGCAGCTCATCGCCCAAGTCCACGACGCCCTTTACTTTCAATATCGTGAAAGTGCTGATGAAGTTGAGACGATTGCAAAGGCCTTGTCACTTTTCGACATCGCCTTTGAACACTCCGGGCATAAGTTGGTCGTGCCGGGAGAGGCCAAGGTCGGATGGAATTGGGGAAACTTTGATCCCATAAACAATCCCGACGGCTTGGCCAAATTCAAAAACAAAAAGGACGAGCGAAAGCGAACACCTCTCCTTTCACAAAAACTTTGACTTTTAAAAATTGGGGCTCGTCGTGGATTTTGTAGATCAATTTGTAAAGTTTACTGAAGAGCGGCCAAGCCCGGAGATTTTCCGTAAGTGGGCCGCAATCACCACCCTGTCAGGTGCGCTCGAAAAGCGCGTCTGGACGATGACAAAAGCAGGGCCTCAATTTGCAAACCTTTACGTCATGCTTGTGGCCCCTCCGGGTGTCGGCAAATCACAAGCAATCAATCCCGCAGAGCAACTTTTAAAGTCCACAAAGAAATACAACATCGCACCAAACAGCGTGACGGCTGCGAGTTTCATCGACGCACTCGTCAAGGCACATCGCACTGTGCTTCTCCCTGACAACAAACTTCTACAATACCATCACATCTTTGTGTTCGCAGCAGAACTCGGAGTCTTCTTAAACACTCACGATCTAAACTTTCTTTCTATCATTAACGAATTATTCGACCATAAAGACTCCTATCGGGAAGAACGCCGTCACTCCCTCAAAGACCCTATTGACATTCCGAAACCCATGACGACTCTCCTTGTCGGTTCGCAGCCGGGATTTCTTGCCACACTTCTCCCCGATGCAGCATGGACGATGGGTTGGACCTCACGAATGCTCATGGTCTATTCGTCTACTGCCCCCGACGTGCCGCTCTTTGGTGAATACAAAAACCAAGACAAGATCATGTCAGGACTTGTAAAGAAGCTCGATGAAGTCGCAGATTATTATGGTGAAATGAAATGGGATCAATCGGCAATTGCGGAGATGGAACGCTGGCGCAAAGACAAATGGGCTCCGATCCCGGATCATCCAAAACTCGCAAATTATCTTCCACGTCGCGGCACGATCTTCATGGTTAAACTCGCCATGATCGCTGCGATGTCAAGAGGTGAAACGCTCGCCATTAGGTTACAGGATGTCGAGAGGGCAAGAGGCTGGCTTTTAGAAATCGAGTCGCTCATGCCTTGCATCTTCCGCGACATGATTATGCGCTCTGACGATCAAGTCATCGAAGAAGTATTCCAATATTCTTTCGAGATTTACTTAAAGCACAGGACGCCGCTCGCATCTGCCCAGATCCTGCGCTTTTTGGCCCAACGAACACCAGCCGAAAAAGCCGAACGAATTTTGTCCTTGATGGAAAAGTCTGGGATTTTTGAGCGTGTAGCAGGCACAGAAACATACATCCCTCGCGCCCGCAACATGCACGGTTTAGCTTAAAAGCTAAGGTGTTAGGTCCACTCTATACTGAGTCTAAAGTGGGTTTAATTCTTAATGCAATACAAAACTGCATAGTTCTCAGGTCTTGTTTCTGCGCCAGCTTCTCGACTGTTTCCGACATGAGTATTGGATGTAGAAAGAGCTGTGGCGATGTTGCCATAAATACTACCAGCTGTTCCTGCCGCCCAACTGTTAAACTGAGTTCCAGAGTCTCCCGCAAGATAAGAACCAGCATTTGGTCCATGGGAGTGCAAGGGATCGTATAAAGTATGGTCATGTTGGCCAAATTGATCTGGCTCATAAGAAGCAAAAGCGCGGCCTGTAAACGTAAGAGCAGTTGTTCCTCCACCAAACGTAATTGTGCTTGTGCCGGAATAACTTGCACCAAGATACAAATTTCCACCAGTTGCGGTTACAGCGGCATTTTTTGAAATTGTAATTGTCGTTCCATTTACAATAGAAGCGATGGTTGTATTTGGAGGAATAGTTGAGTTTGAATTATAAGAACCTCCAATGTTTTGCCCAACAGATAATATAGACGTATTTGGTATTCCTGTGATTGTGGAACTTCCAGCTGTTGTATTGCCAGTTATTGTTAGAGAAAAATAAAGTGATGTTGAACTTGGGATAGCAACAATAGTTGAGCCTGTAGGAATACCTGCACCAGTTACACTTTGCCCAACATATAGATTACTTGTATCTGAAAGGCCTGTGATAAAATTACTCGCAATCGTTGTTGTGCCAGTTTGACTGATGCTTGTGATAGAAGGTGCAGCAGAAAGTGTAATAGCTGACGATGAAAGAATTGACGCGACAGTTGTTCCAGATGGAATACCCGGACCACTAACTCCCATTCCAACATACATCAAACCTGTGTTTGAAAGACCTGTGACTGTGGTGCTGCCAGCGGCTAACACACCATTTATCACCGTCATATCGTTTCCTGCACCATGATCCCAGCCCCGTAAAAATCGGCCTTGAAAATTAGGAATATTAAATGTTGTGGTTCCATCACCGGAACCCCATATTGTTTGAATTGCAGCATATAGACTGGAGTAAGTTGTCCGTGAAAGTGCCGCACCGTTTGTTTCGAGCCAGCCTGCGGGGCAAGTCTGTGTGGCAAATGTGCGAACTTCGCCGCTGTAATTTTGTGTGTTGTTAGTTACAAGCTGTAACTGACCAGTTGTGGCATAATAAGTAACACCAATTACGTTACCAGCAACAACCTCTCCTCCAGATAAAAAAGATGTTCCACTAGTTGTAGTTTTTACAACTGCAAGAGGAGTTCCTCCGTTGACACTAAGAGTCATAGATCCTGTATTTGATGTCGAGGCGACATAATAAAAAGTTTGACCATCGACATAAGAAAAAGCATTTACTGTTACAGTTTGTGTATTTGACGTGCCGCCGCCTGTTGCTCCCCATCCGAGATTTGAGGAACTTGATGTATCGGACGTAAGTTGGTTCCAGATTGTATTTCCATTCGCATCTTGAAGAAGTTCTGTATATGCCCCGGAACCATATATAATTGCTCGACCGTTTGCGTCTAAAATTACAGGATTGGTATTAAGAAGTGTCTGACCTGGATCTTTCCAAGTGTTTTTAGGAGTTGTTGTGCCGGGTATGTAAAAGTAAACTCGACCTGCAGCGGCAGGATTTCCGCTGTTATCAAAAAATTGCTGCTCACCGTTTGGAAGGAGCGTAGCGGATTGTAAAGATGTGGTGGATAGTAAAAGGGCCGTTAGACCCGCAGTAAATTTTTTCATCATCGACCCTTTCCAGCTCCAACTTGTGCGCCCATCGTTCCGCCCCCGCGAGATAAAACATTTAAACTTGGGGTAACGACGTTTGGTAATCTTCCTGTCATTGCCAGACGATTAATCGTCGGACTTGTCATTCCGTAACGTAAAAGGTGTTCACCAACTGTATGCCCTGCCGCCATAACACCTGCAGGGATTGCAGCATACAATGGCTGCCCTCCGATATATTCAAGAGCTTGTTGGAAAAGAGGTGAACCTTGATGCGCAGCTGTTGCGATACCGCCAGCACCGACCGCTGTTTTCCACCATTCGCCATGACCACCGGCACCGGCTTGAGGCTTTGCAAAACCTTGTGAGGTGACTTTTGGCATATGTTGTCCGACCTCGCCAAGTTCTTTTAGCGAGCCAGAAAGTTTTGCCTTGTCAACACGGGCTAAAAGTTTTGTCGGATCGACAATCCCGGTAGGATTTGCCAGTGGTTCCAAGGCTACAAGTTTTCGATAATTTTCCCTTGCAGCATTATACACATGACCTTTAACAGGATCAGTCACACTTAACTGTGTCAAAAGCGCATTCTTGATTTTTCCACCAGCCTGACGAAGTTTTGAGTCACCGGAGTTCAACAATTCATTCGCAATCACACCGTCGTTTCGGACAAAATCTCGAAACTTTTTTCCGTCCATTTTTGCAGTCTGACTTTCATTGACAATCTTCATCAATACAGAGTCGAGCTTATTTCTGATTGGATTGCCCCCGACAGTTGTGGCGTAAACATCCCTTCTAATTTTCAAAAGATCGTTAAAAAACGCACGATCAACTTTCAAGGTCGTAGAGGCTGCAATGTTTTCCAACAATTGGCCGTCACGATCCATTGCGGCTTTTACAGCCTGTTCCGTCATTTCCCGAATACCGACCTGTTTTGCAACAGCGTCAGAAAACTTTGCAACTTGTTCATCGTTTAAATGCTGCGGAACAATTCGTGCGTCTAACTTTTTAAGTTCTGGGGAGCCAAGTTGTGATCGACGAATGCCAAGATTAAATTTTGCATTTGCGTTTACCGCAGCTTGTTCAAGGGCAGGACTAACCTCTGCACTTAAAGGCGCGGCAAGTCGTGATACCAAGGGTCCGAAAAGCAAATTCGCGCCAGCACCCATGAGGGCACTTTCGCCAACACCTTGACCAAGACTTTGATCTTCCGGCTGTAAACCGCGTGTTAAAAGTCCTTGACCTGCACCTTGCACCGCGCCTTGTGCAGCAAGAGATCCTGCGCGTGTTCCGTAACCTGCAAGTCCTGCCGCACCTTCACCCGCACGACCTGACAGAAATTCTCCCGCAGCCTGTAGGGCCGGGGCAATTCGAGGTGCCGCCGCGCCCACCAGTTCTGCACCAATCTTTGCGCCTTTTGCGGCAAGCCCCATCGGCAAAGCCGTGCCGACAAGTGAGCCAGCCATTTCAGAAAGCATGTGGGTGCGAGGAGCGTATTCTTGATATTCCTCGCGTTCTTTTTGGATCTCAGCAAGGTTCTTTTCATAAAGCCCTTTGAGGTCAGTAGGCTCGCCTGTGATAAGTGTTGAAAGAGTTGGCCCTGCTCCCGTGGCTTTTTGGTAAATCGCTTTGCCCGCAGCTTCGAGAGCTGGATAAGCGCCGAGTGTCGCGCCGGTCAACATTGACCTACCAGCACCCCAACCTTCCGGCGGCTGCATTTCAACTTGCGGAAGTTGTGTTGGAGCTACACCTTTTGGAGCAATGCGTTCTTCTGCACGAAGCAGCCATTCGGGGGTAGGAGCTTGCCCAGCGCCTTCTCCCGGCGCACCGCCTGTTAAGCGTTCTTCAGCTTTTTGAAGCCAATCTGGAGTTGCCTCTGCAGGCGCTTCGCCTTTTGTAATCGTGATGACGCGCTTTCCGCCGCCTTCTGGGGCATAGAACTCCGTGCCGCCAAGCGTGAGTTTGTGTGCTTCTCGCGTAGCCCAGTCCGGCACTAACTGCCGGTTATCACTCATCGCTAATTGTTTTTGTGCGGCAGGAGCGTAAAAGTGTGTAGCTCCGTGGGTGAAGTCTGGGACCTGCCCGGAAGCTACGGCATCCACAACTTGGAGTGCTTTAGCGTATTGTGGGGATCGCGGGTCATGCGCAAGAGGATCGTTGTGCCGACCAGTTCCCGCATGTAACCAAGGCTCAAAAGCATAAGGCTTGGTAATGATGTCATGCACCGTATCACCAAAACCTCCTTTTGATAATCTATTCCGAATGACGTGCATACCCGCAGCTTGCCCTGCAACATCTGGTCCAAATTCGGAAAGAAGTGTGCGCGCAGCATAATCGCGTTCTTTTGGAGAAAGCGTGATGGCAGAAGATGCGGTAGCCTCATCCATTATTCTTGCTCCTTTTTCGCCGAGGCGAACCTGCCGGGAGACTCTACTTTATATTCACCACTCGACAAGCGTTTTGACCGCACGAGATGGTTCATAAATTCATTGTCGAATTGGGTGATGCTATACTGCCCTTCCCGATGGTGTTTTTTGTATTCTTCGAGGGAAAAGGCTTCAAGCTTGGCAAGATCATTTAACTTTTTGGAGAAGTTAAAAATCTTTTCGAGCGCCTTTGGATCGGTTTCAAGATTCGGATTGGCTGCAGCAAACTTCTCAAATTCCAAGTTTGTGATGCGTCCTTGGCCGCCAAGCGTTTGCCTCAACAATTCCATCGAATGCGGAACCATGAGCTTTTCAAATTCCTGTGCCGCAGCAAACGCGCCTTTACCGCCACCCATCATTCTGTCAGACATATCTTCCATACCAAGCGCCCGTGCAACACCAGCCAATTTCATAATTGTTGGAGTTCCGGGGCCGGTTTTGAAATCTTTCAGCGCCTTAACCGTTTCATCAATCCGCATCTGGATCGCAGACGCACCGGTAAGGTTTTTATTGATCTGGTCTTCAGCTTTAACAAACTGCTCAACTTGCCCCTCTTGATATTTTTGTTGTGCTGGAGCCATGCCGGTTGGAACAAAGCCGGAGGTGGCAGCAGGCCCAGAGGGTTGAGCCTGCTGCCGAGCCGCGCCAGCAACGGGAGGAGCCGACCCGTCCTGCACGACATCTTGTTCGGGCAAGCCTTGACCGCCCTGCATTTCTGAAAGAACTTGTTCGCGTGTTTTAACTCCGGGCTGACCTTGCGGGCCGATCACATTCGTAAACTCTTTTTGTTTTTCTATCGACTGTAATGTGTTGTTTAGAGCCGCCCGTCCGTTTTCTGTAAAAAGCGCAAGACTTCTCACAACTTGATTTCGATTATCTTTCGTGCCTACATTTGAACCAAGAACTGATGCAAGCGCCTGTGTCGCAGCTTTACGATCTTTGTAAATTCCAGCATTCGCTAATTCACCAAACAAACCAGCGATGTCTTGGTCTGTTGCATTTTCACCTCTCCCGATTTTATCTAAAAGCGGAAGAGCTATTTTACCCATCACGTCAAACCGTTTTAACTCTGTATCAGCTTTAGCTTGAAAAACTTTTTCATTAAGTTCTTTTTGTTCTGTTAAATATTTATAAATGTCAGGAACAATTCTGGACGCGACAGGATTTTTTGCAGCCTCAACTATCAATCCGTGATGATCGAGTTCTCCGGTAGCGGGATCAATGTGTTGCTGCATCATTTGCCCGAATGCTTGCTTTGCAGCGTAATCTTGTGCTTGCTGCTCTAAAGCCTGCTGCGCACGTTGGGCTTCAATACCACGCGTAGCCAAACCCTGCATTTGGGATGCAGTTTCAAGAGGATTTGCGATGCGCGGTTGCGGCGCTTGGGGAAAAGGAATGCCATCAGCCATTTTTATTCCTTACTGATTATACTGGAATGGATATTCAGCTTGTCCCCCAGTAAACACATTACTCATTGACGTTGGAGAATTTGCCCAAGCCTGTGCATTTTTAAAGGCAGGGCTATTAAGCCCGTAAGATGTTTGAGACGGATTTTGCATTTGTGCAAAATAAGGAAGCATTGCAGCCTGACCAACACCGCTTGCCAATGATTGAATGCCGCCGGAAAGCGCGTTACCTGCGCCCATCGTCGCCCCGCCAATCGTATTTCCAACACCACCAAACGCCCCCATCATGCCTTGACCTAACTGCGTGGCATTACCAGCCAAAGTATTTGCAGCGGTCGAGCCAACTTGAGAAGGGCCCATCAACATATTATAGGCTTGGAGATTTTGGTTCATGTAGTTTTGTAATTGCTGTTGGAAAGTCGTTCCTGCTAACCCTGTGGCATAATCCACGCCAGATTTTATCGCATTTCCAGACGCACCCAGCGTTTTACCCGCCATCGCATTTTGCGCAGCTTGTGTGCCTTGGGAAAGGGAAAATTTATAACCCGGAGTGTTTTCAAGCTGTGATTGAGTAGGTTGAAATGTAGAAAGTAAATTCGCACCGCCTCCGCCAACACCAGCGGTTTGCGCATCTGTGCCTTGTAGGTAATTCATCAAAAGGCCAAGAGATTTACTCCCGGCAGTTGTGTAAGGAGAAAGAGCTTGTTGTGCTTGACCGAACATGTTTTGGGCGTTTTGAATACCCAACAGCTGCCAAAGAGCGGATTGTTGTCCGGCTTGACTTGCAGCACTTGCCTGTTTTCCGGCCCCAAACATTCCTCCAAGGCCAGATAGAATGCTTCCTCCGGCCATAGCTAGTGTCAACGGGTCCATCTGCCTCTCCTAAACCTGTGTAATCAAATGATATTGGGAACCTCCCAATGTCACCGTTTCAATTGTTTGCCAACCTGACGGAACCGTCGCTGCGATAGGCAACAATACCACCGCGCCCGTCGTTGCGCCAGTTGTAGTATTATGAGTAACAGGCACACTATTGGCCTGTAAGGCATTTAAAAGGGCTTGTAATTGGCGAGACGGAAACCCGTTTTCATCCACGATCCCTTTTTGCGATGTCGGCACGACTACTTTCTGCATGTCATGTTTCCATCTTTTCAACATCAATCCACGCGCCGTTTAAGGCGGATGCAGTTGCCACGCTCCAAGACAATTGAAAAACCCGATCTCTTGCGAACCCAAGTCTTTTCCAAGAAGGAATGACTCTGTATTCACCAGTTGCTCCAAGAGATTGTTGAATACCATTGTTATAGGTTTTGCCCCGATCATCGCTCCATTGCAAAGTGATAATAGGCTTTTGAGAAGGATCGATATCCGTGCCGACTTCGATGTCAGCCATGAATTGAGAATAACTTACCCTTTTTCCTTCATTCAAAAGATGCGGAAAGGAGCGAACTCTTGTGATCGGATTGCCATTGTCTGTGTAATTGTTTAAGTCAAATTTATAAAGGGAGCCGTTTTGGTAATCCCCGACAATAACTTGATTGTAGGCATGGGCAACACAGTTTGACCGATGTCGATTTAAATTCCCGTTACTATCTATCGAACCGCGCTCATGCCAAAGCTGTGTTGATAAGTCGTAGCACCAAGTCGCGTTTGCAGATGGAAAGGTCAGCATATAGAAAATATGCGAACCTTGTTGATAGCAATATCCAATCGCGTCAGAAATTGTAGTGTATTTTCCAATTTCATCTGAAATTGCAGGGGTGGACACAATGTCAGCTTTATAAGCCGTGCCCATCATTATTAGTGCTTGGCCGTTGTTGTCAGCGGAAAGCCAGAAAATGTTAAGGCCCCACTTCGCCAGTGACCTTAGAGCGATGATCCCGTGTTGTAGGAAAACTCCGGGGATACCTTGAAACGGGAATGGATACGCCCCGACATCACTCCAGACTTCTGTTGTTCTTCGACCAAAAGCCCAGATTTCTTTATGCACCACATCAATGATTTGGAGTTGATCCGCATCACCTGTGATGGTGGCGAGAGCTGCAGGACTTGCGGTATATGTTGCAGCCCCGGAGTCACTCGACTGCATATTTGCATTAAGAGTAGAGGAAATCAAAAACGTGTCGAGATAACGAATTTGATTTCCGCCGACAAAGCCTAACGGCTGAAACACGCTAAAAGCTAAAGTGGTAAGATCAACACTCCAGCCATAAGTTGATCCGTCTAAAATAATAAGCACAGACTTATTATCATACATACTTACCAGACCACTTTGTGAAGCAATAAAACCTAAATTGTGTAACACAAAATTATCTGGCACGTAGTAAACAACATTTCCGATTACAGCAAACAAAAGCCCATTCGACGCAGTGTAAAGTTGCCGGACTTCAGCAACAATTCCTTGCGTAAGGAGCGTTAGCCCCGGAGTGCAGTAGTGCGTGTAAGGCACTTCTGCATCCTTGGTATTTTGTTCTGGGTATAAGTTTATGCAGCGTTGAGCGTTTGCGATGACACTCCGCGCTTCATAAGCACCTTGAACAAGTTGGATCTGGGGCATTTACCAGCCACCTTATGCTGATTGGAACTGCGTCCAGCTATCCACGCCTTTACCGGTTGTAGCATAACCGAAGAAGATCGCAGATTTACCAGCTGCAATAGTCACGCCCGTTGAACCAGCAGTCGTGTCGATTGTGTCAGAACCGGCAGCAAAAACTGTAAGAGTATTTGAACCGGAGTTACGGACATGAACAATGCCGCCTAAAATGCCGGAAGGCAGCACAACTCCACCCGTTGAAGGGGTTGTCGTGACAACATTGATGCCGAGTAACAACACTGGTGTTGATGAAGAAAGTGCGCCAGCAACTGCTGTGACAGCAGGATTTTGCTGCCATTGCGGATTAGCTGCGACGTTATCCATGTTGTTGCCGTCGTGGAGACGAAAGCCGGAGCCAAAGCGAACAGGTATAGTCATTTCATTTACCTCGTTTGGTCACTGTAAATATTGTAGACGCTCGGACGGACCAGATTATCCGGCATCACAAGGGAAGGAATTTGCGCATTTGCAGAACGGATTGTCTGCAACGCATCTGCCGCCAAACCCTCATATGAAGGATCTGGAGGAAGTCTATAAGCAGCGCGTGTCCTTACAACAAGATTATAATGGATCGCTGCAAGATATTCTGGCGGAAAAATAAAAGGACTTGTTAGATTGTTGAATTCTGTCAGCGTGTCTTTAAGAAGAATATGAACTTCGTAAAGGTTCGCTTGCGGCAGTGGCCATGGATAGATTTTACCTAAAGGCCAGCCTGAGTCGTAAAAGATGCACTGAGAAAATGACACAAGTTGTTTTAACGTGATCCTTGCGTAGTCCTCCATGGAGAACAGAATTTGAAGCGGGTAATCAACTGCCTGCGTCCCACTCGCTCCCGGCAGCATTCTAAAATACGCGCTTTCAATTTTATCTGGCCTTGTCGGCACGTTAATGTCGCCACCCGGACCGACCGTGTAAAACTCCGCCCCCGTCGAAACCACGCTGACATCAATCAAATGCCACACAAGCCAGCGTTTCATCCGCCACTGCGCGATCATCATGTTTAACCGCGTAAGCGCGTCATTCACGTCTTCTGCAAGAAGGGTCTGCCCGACGCCCAACACACCTGCGTCTTTATACGCTAATGTTATAATGTCGAGCGCTGTATAGGTATTGCCGCCGAAAGAAGTCGGGTAGATCGGGGGCGTGTATTGAACGGAGCAAGAAGCGTTTCCACCGGGAAGGGTTGCTGCAAGGGTGAAAAGCGCAGTTAATTGTGCGGAAGTCCAGCCAAAAGTTGTTTGAGCTAAAAGCGCCAAAGCATCAGTTTGGGCAATACAAACCGCAGAATTATATTGTATCCATAAAGTTGTGTTTGGATCAGCATTAACCGCCTGCGACAGCAAATCCATGCTTGACGCCGGAGCAGGAGATGGAAGGCCGATAGAAATCGCTGCAAAAAACTGTTCTCTTGATACAGTCGGAACGCTTGTGCTGGAAGGCGTGATCGTCGCACCACATGCGAGGTCAGCTCCCGGCAAAGTTGCTGCGAGTGTGAATAGGGCGTTAAGTTGTAATTGAGTCCAGTTAAATGTGGTTAAAGTTAAAATCGCTAAAGCGTCTGAGGAAGCAATGCAGGTGGCGGAGTTAAATTGCTGCCAAGCTGTGCTATTTGGATCAGAATTAACCGCTTGTGCAAGTATATCTAAATCCGCCATAAGAGCTACGGCGGAAAAGAATTGTTGCCGAGAAACTGTCTGCGTCATCTTTTACGCCTTTACCTAACGTCTTATACCACATTATAACATCATTGGTTTGCTTGATAAGTTCCACTAAATACAACAACAGCCCCACTTGCACTAGTAATCCAGCCATTATTATAAGCAAACGGAACCATTGAATTTGTTCCGCCAGAAATAGTCCCTTGAAGACTATTACCCGAACTATAATCTCTCCCCGGAAGAACTTGATTTGGCGCATTATTAGAGCCAACTGCAGTATATGGCAATGAAATAGACAATGTTCCTAGAGACGGAGCCGAAGAATAATTTATTATTAACGCTAGGGTTATCGTTACAGTCCTACCAACTTTCGACACAGTGGCATAGTTTATCGTGCATGATGTGCCGCTTCCAGATGAAAACGTGCAAACAGGCGTCCACGAAGGATCTGCAGGAACGATAGCATCTACAGTTTGATTATTATTAGATTTTGTTCCTGTCTCGCAGGTTGAAATATTTCCAGTATTACAATTATTCCCTGAGAAAGAGGAATAGGTTTCATAAGTCGCATCTATAGCAGTTGTGGCATAGCCATCAAAACTATTGCCGGTATAAGCACTGCGATATTGATTTGAAACACCGCCGCTTATCCCAAGAAGCATTTGGGCAGTCGCACTTTGACCACTGGTATTCCAAAAGTTATTAGCACTAACTACAGATGTTCCGCAGCCATTTGCGTAATATCCGTATTTTGAATTCATTATTCTATTGCCAGTGACATTAACATTATTAGAAGCATAGCAATAAATTCCGTAATTATTTGCGTAGTTTGCTCCACCAAATATCTGCGTACCACCTGTAATATTTACGCCTCTGGAAGAAAGAACCTCAATGCCATAAGTCGTGCTTCCGGTATAAGCAGGTGCAAACCAACCATCGTCAATTGTTACTGCGCCACCCGGAGTCCCCGGCACACTATCCACGATAATTCCTGCAGTGCTGTATGTATCATGCACATTATTGATAAAATGAACGTCATACGCATTACCAACATTACCGTTGTAATATGCTCCAATATCAACATTCGCAGAACTTGCATTATCTAAGAATATATCATTTGCCGTCTGCCCAGCACTCGTCGTGCTATTATTTATATAATAACCATAAACAGTAGAAGCAGTTCGTCCAGATACTCCGGGAGCCGGATATTCAAAAGCAAAGGTGTCTTTCAAATAAGTTGAATTTGCTGGATAAGCAGTATCAATCCAGAATAAATAAATTTTATTCGCAGATGAACTTCCGGGAGATGTTGATAATGTATAGATTGAGTCACATTCTTTGCAATACGCGCTAAATGTCTGAAACACGTAATTATATTGAGAATTAGCAACTGTAATATTTTTAAAATCTCCAGTGCTGATATTCTGAAAAACAATACCTTTAGAATTAACAGCAGGTGTCGCCGCAGTTCTTGTGAATACAAATCCGCCAGTGATGTTAAGGTATGAGGGGCTAACGCTAGAAGAAACAGTTAAGATCGTGGCGCTGGCGCTTGAACAATTAATGTTTGTCGCAGATGAGCCTCCTGCCGTTATCCCAACCCAAGCCGATCCTTTAATTGATAATGTCCAGTTACAAGTTGAGGAATTATAATTACCAGCTGAAAACTGAACCGTTCCGCCATTCACAATCGAATTTGTTGCAGCTTGAATAGCCACACCACTATCATTAACTCCCGTAACATCCGCACCCCACCATTCGGGATAAACTGTAGATGTTGCAGATAAAACGGGACCCGTAGAACTGCCCATAGTAATTTGGCTACCAGAAAATCCGCAGAAAATCTGTTGACCCGGAGGTGCTACAATCGCACCGTTAATTTGGAGCGTGTAAGAAGCAGATTGTGTAATACATCCGCCTTTTTGCACAACAAGCGTAACATTCGCAGGAACGACAAGATTTGCTGTAAGCGAGGAAGTGCTGTTTACAACTGCTTGCGTTGCTACAGATCCATAACTTGTAATGCTGGTATTAAAGTTTGACCCAACAACAGTTCCACCTCCGCTACCTGACCCACAAGCGCCGCCCGCATCTACAAGGTTGCCGCTGGAGTCAATGCTGACGCAATGACCGTTTGTAAGCGAACCATTTGTTGTGCCGAAAACTGTAGTATTTCCAGAACGAGAAAATGATGTAAGCCCTGTGCCGCCATTAGCAATAGGCAGATTTCCTGTAACCATAGAGCCGAGATTAACACTACCCCACGTCGGAGCGCCTGTAGCGTTCCCAATTAAAACCTGTGCAGCGGTGCCGTAAGGTAATCCCGCAAAAAGGCCGGAATTGTTATATTGAAGTTGCCCGTTTACACCTCCGGGCGATCCGCCACTGCCGCCAGCAATAACCCAATTACCGGTCGAACTTACTGTGCCGAGGTTATACCAAGTTCCGTTAATGTTTGCGCCGAAAGGATAAGGGCTCGAACCTGTATTCTGGATGCCCCAAGTCATTTGATTATATTGAGAAGTTTGAGCAAAGGCACCATTTACCAGCAACAATGCAAACAACACGGTAAGAAGGTTCATGGTGCCTTTATACATATCAAGCCTCTTTTTTAACAGGAGACACAGAGTTCACTGATGAAGATTTAGGCTTTGCAGTTTCCGCCAATTCCCTCTGTGCCTTTAATTCTGCAAGTTGCGTTTTTGCGAGTTCCAATTCCACAGCCTTCCGGTCGAGTTCGGCTTGCAACTCATCTTCACGGGTTTTAAACGCCCCGGGCTCACCTTTTGTAATAAAGTCGATTTCCTCTTTCGCGTCTCCGACAACAATCGGAACCTGCTTTTTCTCATCTTTATACCCGACAACTTTCGGATATTCAGTAAATTTATATTCTGGAAATTCCATATTTTCATAAACACCGAGATAAGGTCGAACTTTAGCCATTTACTTGCTCCTTAGAGGGAAAGGAGGGGGCAATATGCCCCCTCTTTAATGCTTAGATGATGTCTGCAACTACAACCGCCCACTCAGGACGGACCCAGACGTAACCATACAGAACGTCCAGACGTGTGATGAACTGGTCCGACTTAATGTCAAAGCCTGTCACCATACGCATAGAAACCCCGTCCATACGTTCTCTTGCAGTTTCCTGCATGTTTTTAGGCAGTTCAAGATCAGCGGTAGCCATCGTGACTGCATCTGGAATGAACGCAAGGTTTTTACGGTAAACCGTTGAAGCCAGCGTCATTGGGGTGATAGCTGCACCGTTTGCAGGGCTGCTATCAACCGTCTGATACTGCACAGGCGAACCACCGGAAGGCGGAACGATTGCAGGGTAGATCGAAAGGCTCGTTGCGCCGGTCGCAGCATTCGCCGTAACAACGAACATCTGCAACTGACCTATAGAAACTTTCGTGATGCGGTTGACAGCGTTCACGCCAGCGATCTGGATGATGTCGCCTTGGTTAAGCGGGCCAGAAAGTGACGTAACAGTCAGCGTTGTGCCGGTCTGGTTTGCGCCGTTCACTGCAGGGCTGGAATAAGCACCCGTCGTGTGCTTGATAACCGTCTGGTCTTCGAACCAGTCGAAGCCAATCGCGTTATAAACTTCACCCTTACGATACTGCTCAGAAATCTCTGTCGCTGGGTTCAACAGGCCAGTTAAGTTCTGGACTGTTCTTGCCATCGTGACAGGATCAAGGATGAACTTGCGGGAGTCGGTAGGAGCCGAACGCAAGCTCAACAGTGCTTTTGCCTGTAAGAATGTGTCCAGCGTAGGACGAAGCAAGTTACCAGCAGCGTCAAAGTTACCGACCAAGTTCGAAACACCTGGCTCTGCACCTGACATCACGTCTGCAGCGACAGCGCCGACGAGGTTGTTTACAGCTGGCGCAAGAATGCGTTTGGAATAGTCGTCCAAAGACATCGTGCGTTCAACGCTGTTAAACGAAACGTCAACGCCTTTTTGTGTGGCGAGGGTCAGCGTGGTGCTGGTTTCCGCCGTATCTTGGATCTGCGCTACAGGGCCGGTTCGGACCGTGTAGTCATTCGGCAGACGGATACGCAATGACTGACCAATTTTCGCACCGGTCACAGCAAACTGATCGTCATACTGCGTGTCGATATGCTGCAGGAAGGAGTTGGTGTTTACCCAGAGACGCACGGCCTCACGGGTAATCATGTTAATTGTTAAAATTGAGTTTGACATTTCTAAGTCCTCTGGGTTACGCGCTCAAGGCGCAGTTGTCTTGTCAAAACACAAAGGGAGTCCTTTGTTCCTTTGACGGAGCCTGCGACCGTCTCTTGACAGGCAACCCAGATCGCTTACCCTGCGACCAGCAAGGGGAGGACGTTGAAGGTGTCCTCGCCTACCTTTTGCGCCGAGCCAAAGCCTGCTCATTGCGAAGCCTTGCCCATTCTTCCATAGAAATGTTCGGGTCGTCAAGTGAAGCCGGTGCAGTTCCAATACCTTGCACCTTCGGAGAAATCGGCGGCGGCGCGGATGTTACTCGTCTCGGTGCGGTGACTGCTGATGCCAACTTGGCAACTGCCACAGCCTGTCTGGTGGGTGGAAGGAGTGCAATTCTGGCAGCCTCATCAGGATTTTTAGCCAGATGGTAGAGGACTTCGTGTGGATTTCCGCTTTCAATCGCGGCTTCCGTAAGCGAAGTTGGAATTCCACCAAGGATCTGAGCCATGTTATTAAGCTGCGGAGCCCAATCGCCATATTTCGTCAGCCCTTCATTCCAGATTTTGTCCGTCGTATTTTTCCATTCATTCTGCTTTGCCAGTTCCTGCGCCTGACGATAAATTTCCATCTGGACTTGACGGGGATCAACACCGCCAGCAGACTGCTGGGTATCATATTGTGGTGCGTATTGTGGAGCCTCCATAGCTTGAAGGCGCTCTTCAAGTTCGCGCTTTTGACGGGTCAACTGGCCAATGCGATCCAGCAATCCCTGCGGGGGCTTGTTCTCAGTCTCAAGACTAACAGGTGTCTCTTGCGGTGCTTCTTGCGGGGCCTCAACTGCGGCCTCTACAACTGGTGCCGCTACTGGAGCTTCCGCAGGTGCAGCTCCCGTCTCGCCCTCGGCTTGACGGTTTATGGTGTTGTAAAATGTTTTCATGTTAGGCTCCTTTACCTTTCTTCATTTGCAAGACGCCCTCACGCCCTCGACGTAACGTCGCATCCTTGATTAAAGCATCATGGATTTCATCTTTTAGCACATCTTCTATATTTGTTGTAAGCATTTGTGCAAGTGTAGCCCGCGCAGCGTCAAGATAAAGAGGCCAGCAAGATTTCACATAATCTGCCCGTGTGCGATTTTCCTTGTAGAATTCGTTACTTTTTGAGGCCCAGCTTTCATAGACCTCCTCCGCCATTTTCTGCGCGGTTTCCGCGATCATCTTATGCGCATGGGCTCCCTTACCGGGGAGTTTTACAAGTGGCTCTCTCATCTAATTGGCTCCATTGGCAACAATACATTTACATCCCTCTGGCCATACGGAGTTGTATAGTAGTTCCGTAAGCGAGTTCCCTCTGGTGATTGTTCGTAATAAGCTCCTTGAGAAAACGGCTTTATGCCGGAAAACATGCTGCCCCAACCTTGCATTTCCGGCATTGCATTTTCTTGTGAATATTGGTCATAAGGAACAATATGGCTTACGTCAGGAATGCGCCCTTTCTGGAAGCCTGTCAACGGATTACCATCAAAACCAGCCGTGTAATTAGCTCTTTTTGTAAGATAATCTTGTTGTAAGGCGTTTAATTCACTCGGGCTAAATCTATGTTGTGTAATATCACCTTCATCCCCAAGCCATGATCCTGCATACGAACGCATCGCTGCAGGATACATCGCATTCAATATGCTTTCTTCTGGAGCTTGAGTTTGATAAATGCGGTTCCATTCCGCCGCATTTATCGGAGCATAGTCATACTCCAAATCTCCATTTGGATTAAATTCGACACTACCCGCCATAGCCGTATTTCTCGTAATATTGCTGGGTTTTACGACCGCGTTCCGCTTCGTCCTGACCCGTCAACCTGTCAAGCATTTGCGTGACGTAGTAATTCAAGTTCCCTTCAAATTCTTCTGGAGAAACCTCTGAAGGTCTTTTGGCTGGAGTAGGCGTAGCTTTGCCTTTTGAACCTTGCGCCTTTGTTGCCTTTGTTGCCTTTGGCGCTGGCGCTTTCGTGCCTTTCGGAGCTTCCATTGATGCTTGCGCCATACGTTCACCTCGTAACGGATGACCGTAAACATCAATCGGAGGAAGTTCTTGTCTCCCCCTTCCAGCTGGAGGAAGATTGGCTTCCGCCTGACGGCCTTCTGGCTCGTAATATGCGGCCATATACGGCAACCCAACACCAGCTGCACCTAAAGCGCCTGCCGCAATTTTACCATAAGGTATTCCGCCGCGAGCAACAGGTGCACGGTATTCTGCGGTCATTTCAGGTGGCAACTCACGAGCCATCGGTGAATAGCCAAGGCGGTCACTTCCTGCAGGACCTCTCAACACATTCCCGGTCACATCTCTAAACTCACCATACGCTCCATAAGGTGCTTGATATTCGCCTCGAGGAAAACGATCAGCCTCAGATCCAACATAGCGGTAAGAAGGAACTTGCCCACCTTGGCGAGCGGGAAGCCCTCCGGGCGGAATGCCACCACGTTCCACCATTGTTTGTGGACGATAAGGCGCAACTGCTTGCCCCATTTCCTCTGGGGTATAAGGAGGAAAATCACCTTCTTGAAATGTGCCAGTGCGTCTGCCCGGAACGTAAGGACCATATTCGCCCTTGCCTTGGTTCCGGTAATAAGCAGCCATCGCATTTTCATCAAAGCGTGAACGAGGACGATCAATAAATGGACCCGGACCGGCAGGGCCTTCATAGTCATAAGCGGCAGGTGCCGGGCTTGGCATCCCACGACGCTGGGCCATCACAGCATTTGCCTCAAAAGCATTTCTGCTTGTAGGCAACGGGCCTTGCTCAATCGCAAGAAAGTCTTCTGGTCGAAAGGCTTGTGGTCTGCCGGGAGCGCGTGATCCTACCGCGCCGCGCCGATAGGCCTCCATCATATTCGCATCAAACGAGCCCTTCGGGGCTGCTGCTATCGGCTCATAGTTTAATGCAGGAGCGCCAGCGCCACCGATAGCGCGAGGACCACCAGCTGCTCCGGCTTCACGTCCTGCAATTTGTGTAAATGCTGAACGACCGGGACGCGCTGCGTAGAGCGACGCCACATCTGTCGGAAACGCTTCGGAGCCATAGAGTCGCCCTCTCGCAAATTCTTCGGGATATTGCTCACGCAACATTTGTTCGTAACCGAGGGAACCTAACTCCTCTCGAGTAGCTTGCCCGAAAGGTGCGCCACCCATCGAGTTTTCCATCATCTCTCTACCAATACCACGGATCAAAGCTGCAAGCCACGACTGTCCGGGCACCACATTGCGTTCGCCAGCGGCTACCGCTTCTTCCTGTTGACTGCGCTTTGGTGCCATCTCTTAACCCCTTCTTGTAATCCGTGCTATCGTCCCCGGCATTTCCGGGTGCGGGCCGTAAACGTGGCCATCTGGACCCCTAAAGGCACCTTCTGGCATTTCATGATCTTCAAGGGGGAGGGACATTTGCTCTTGCTCTGCGGCATATTCCGCCCCCGGAGTTGAGTCCTGCTGTTTATGCCCTTCGTAAGTATCGCTGATCGGAACGTCTTCGCTTTCCCGAACAACGTCGTCTTGAAGTTTGGCTAATTGTAACGCAGAAAGTCCTTGTTTGCCAACTACGTCGATGCGCTTTGTGATTGCGTCGTAAACATCGACCTCGCGCTTTTCGAGCCTTGCTTGCGTCTTGCCCTTTTCCTTCGCCAATTCGTCCATCGTGGCTTCCAAGGCTTGCTGCAGTTGCTGGACTTGCATCGTCAACATTTGTTCATTCTGCGTCGGGCCCTGACCAAGCGCCTGCGGCGGAACCATACGCTTTAATCTTTCAGCCGCTTCCTCCGCCATCGGGAAGTCACCAGCTCTAAACATGATGTCTCCGATGATATTCGTGAGCGCCGGAGACTGCGTGAGGATCAAAGTGAGGGCATTAAACGCCTCCTCGCGGCGTGTGGCATATCCCGGTCCGACATCTGCTTGAACCTCATACTTCCCAATCGCAGGGTTCAAAAGGCGTGAGATAACTTCGTTATTTTCATTCAACTCCAACATGTGAGCTTGTTTAAGTTGCGGATCGAGTTTCACCTCTAAACTTTCACCATTTTCTGCCAAAATCATCACAATTCTATTCGTGTCATACAATTTCGGCACCAAATCCAGCACGATCTTTCCAACCTGCCTAATCGCAATCGCAAGGTTATCAATGAAATGGTAAGTAGCGCGATCACCTTGACGCTGACGTTCAGCAATCGCCTTTCCAGTTCGTTCATTCCCTTGCTGCCCCATCTGATTTTCGTATTGCCCGGAAACCATCTGCATTTCCATTGCAGCGACTTCCATTCCCTTCAAGGCAACAGGCGACGGGACAGGAGGCTCAACTCTTGCGGGAGGGGGCAAAGGTTTGCCATCATCACCAATAGATTTATACGGCAGATAGGCGTGGTTCTGACGGTTTGCGGTCGCCCAGTATTCTTCAAATCCTTCGACCGTTTCGACCCCAACAATCCAAGGGGTCTTTGACTGCAGCGCACCATATTCAACTGCGCTCGAGGCCCAGTAGTTATACATCCTCTGCGGATCTTTCATCGCCCGCGTATGACCCTTACGATCCATTCTTCCTTCAATAATAATCTCCTCACCGATCACCGGAATGATCGGAATAGTCGTGCCAATCCAGTCTTTTTCCTCCGACTCAACAATATGAGTTCCGATGATGAAGTGATAATGGATGACTCGCTTTTGAACGCTGCGCTTGCGCGTCATCGGATCATCAAACACATAACTTTTCGGATCAACTTTGCGGAGGTCTGATGCCATCAACGTCGTCGGCTGCCCATCCGGCCCGTCAAACATCAGCAATTCGTCATCAACATCCTCGGCTTCAAAGTATTCCGCGACCCTCACATGGTCGTCATCTCGCCATCCGCGATCACCGACCAGCCCTTCCGTCCCCATATACTTCACATACTGCGGATATTTCTTCTCAAAAACATCCTTCGGCATGTCTTCAAAAATGAAAGCAAATCTCATGTCCTCTTTCGCCGGAGCCCTTGCATCCGGGTCGATATAAACCGTCATCGGATCTGGAATTGATGTGATAAAAATATCTTGGTCAAAACTATCCTCTGACACATAGTCAGTAATCACCCGCAAAAATCCGAGTCCTGCCTGCACTTGAAAAGAAGTCGCAACGTCGTAATGCGCCTGTGCATTACTTTGATATTCAATATGCCTTGCAATGCCGTCCCAAATCCTTGCCGCCTCCGCCGTCGCACCATTTCCCGCAGCGCGATACTTAATTCCCGGCTTATTCATCTTCGCATCATTGATGATGTTGAGATTATGCTGGCGGGTCTTATTAATAGTCAGGGCAGGACGTTCGTCTCTTTGCCTGTCATTCCACATACGTGTGGGCCACTGGTATTTGTTGTCTGCATCAGCGTTGGCAAACTTCAAATCATCCAGAAACATCCGCCTTGCGTAACTTTCCCAATCTTCACAGCGTCGAAAACGATCCTGTGCGCGCTTGAAGATTTTCTGAAACTTTTCAAGGTTTTCGTTTGTCGGCTGTGACATTTCTTATCCTAACCATCCAAGGCTTTCGCCAAATTCCTGCACTCTACCCATCAAACCATGTTTTTTCAAAGCACTTGTAACATGTCGATGCTTTGTTGTCTCCCCGCCTTGCGAGGCAATCGCCATATACCGGAAAGCGTCAGCCGCATGTGACGACCAATCATGCACCGGTTCTGACGACAAAACTTCCGTCACTGGGTTTTCTTCATAGTGATAATGGCGAAGAGCATGAAGAAGTTCTTTCTCACATCTTGAGGCGTCAAACCAGCAAGTTGGAAAAACACTCCTTGCAGCGACAATGCCGTCGAATTTCGATAATCTCGGAACGATCCGCACCCGGAAACCTGCATCCCGCATTTGTTCTTCAATAGACTTTTTTGAGCCGAGCGTTTTAGCTCTTGCGTCGTGGGGCAACCAACACGTTCCATATTCATAAAGCTCCCCCGCACCTGACCGCCTTGTGCGAAGCACATGAATGTAGTGGTCAAGGCCTTTGAGTCTATTCTGGTAATAGTCCACAACCCGTCTTTGCATTCCTACATATTGTTCAAAAATGATAGCTGTATGGTCACTCCTACCCAAGTCCCAATACAAATTGACAGTAGAAGAAGCATGATGTGGAACATGCGTGATCCGACCTTCTTCCGCGCAGTCTCGAAGTTCTTCGGCATAAACTGCCCCTTCCAATGATTTCCGGCACTCCCCTTCCCAAACATGCAAATACGCATCGCGGTCTTTGGATTTCAAATCCAGCATTTCCTGTTTGAGAACCCCCGGAAACCACGGGTTATCTCGCCAAGAAATCTTCTGCACTATCGCATTTTTAGGAGGAGATAGAACAAAACGCTGGTAAGTATCATCGGACTCAAGCTCAGGGTTAAACGAAACCCATATCTCAGAGCCCTCCTTACGTATCGTCGGTATGAGGACTTCCCACGAGTTTTTCGTGACCTTGTTCGCCTCCTCAACCCAGCATATGTCCACACCTTCATATGACTTAATCTTCGTGACATTGTTGCGAATTCCTTCGAAAGAAAACTCGCTCCCTGTCGATGGACAAAAAATCCTTGCTTGTTCGATCTGGTAATAAGGCAAAAGGCCCAAGGACTCGATTTGATCGCTTAGAACTTTGTGAACCGAGTCCCGAATGGAGTTCTGCAACTCACGGGCGCACAATATTCTAAGTTCTTTCTTTGCGGCCAGCACCACAAGCGCCCTCGCCATACCCCATGACTTTGAGCCACCTCGCCCGCCGTAAAGCACCCGATACCTCACAGGCAGATCATTGACCTTTGGCCAGAATAAGCATTGGAGCTTTTCTGGCCATTCAACAATCTTCGCCTGCGCGGTTGTAGGTGTTAGGTCCATTCTATATTCAATCCAAAATGGGGCTAACTATTTCTTTTTCTCATACTTTTTCATTGCTGCGCGGTCCATGGCTTGCTCTTTTTTCGAGCCTTCCTTGATCCCTTTTGCCGCAAGTTTCTTGTCCATCTTTTTGTCCATTGGGGATTTCTCCCACTCTTTCATGGACATCTTTTTTGGAGGAGCTTTTGCCATTACTTTCCACCTAACTTTTTGGAGGTCTTCATGCCATACATTGCTGACTCTTTTTTATTCGCAGCAAGCTGCTTGTCTTTCGTAGCCATTTCTTTGGCTTCGGAACGCTTAACCGTCTTCATCTCAGCCTTATTCATGCCCGAAGACTTCGTGAGTTTCTTCATGTCATGATGATCGCTCATACGATGGCAACCTTCACCACCATGCTGAGATTTGAAGTAAGCAGCTCCACCTGCGCCTGACATTTTTTCCATCACAATCCCCTTTTAATAAACCTGTCCCAAACCTTAAACCCAATCTGCATGGACAGATAAGTGCAGCCGAGAATTGGTGCGAAAACCGCCGCCACATCCGACACCGGTTGAATAGACTGTAACCACAGGGGTGAAGAAATCATGCTTGCCGCCACTAACGCTCCAGCCTTTTCACTTGTCGTCGAAAAAAGAGTGTTAAGAAGATCATGAAAGGCGCTGTCGTGGTGCAAAGACATCCTTCTCTCCTACGATGGTTTTGATGCGGGGGTTACAGCGATAATATTTGATGCAGTTGCGGCCAATTCCTGCACGGCAGCGCTTGCGGCTTTGAGAGAAGAATATCCTGCGACTGCTTGATCTGGCGTAAGTGTTCCAGCTTTTGTGGACGCAGCAAAAGCATTTAGCCCGGCCATCGCGGCATTTAATGCCGCCATTTTTGCCGCAATCGTAGGATCAGCAAGGCCGACAATCGCATCTACAAGTGGAGTAATCCGGGCAACACCTGCAGTCAGCACAGGGATCTCATTCACGATCCAATTCGCCACCGCAATTACATCTTTTTCCACAATCTGCGCTTCCGCCCAGACTTTCGTGCTAAACGCGACAGCATCGGCCTCTGTTGTGACCGCCGCTTTCGAAAAGAAACTCGTTATTGATGAGAAAAAGCTCATTGCTCCGCTCCTTTTGGCACCCAAACCCAGCCTTCAAATCCATCCCATTGATAGCTCCCTGCGGCGTATTGTATTGTGGGATGAGTCACATCGCTAACTTTATTTTTGATGTCATCTTCAGCGTCATCAATCGCTTTGCGGATCGCTGCCTTAAACTTTTGTCCTTCCGGGCCATCCAGCATCGCTTTAGCATCTTTGATCGCTTCATACGTGTCCTTCGACACATTCACAATCGTTTCAGCATCTTGCAAATAAGACGCAAGACCTAAGATGGAGAGAATAGGACCGAAGGTCATTTGCCTGCATCCTTCGCCACAATCAGTCCAGCGCCCGTCAGGATCGCAACCAGACTATTGAAATCGTTAAAATCCACCTGCCCAGCTTGCACCCATTTCGCTACAACCGCAACAATCGCAGCAAAACCTAAAATCGAAGTTTTCCAGTTTTCGATAAACGCAGGGATTTTCATATTAAACTCCTAATTGCAGTCTTTTGGATGGGTAACGCAGTCGAACGCTGCCTTTTCGACTGAGCAACTCGTTAAAAGCGAAGATATGGCACACAGTGCAAGGATAAAAAACAGTGTTGCCGTTAGACTTTTCCAAGTGTCTCGTGTCATGACACCCTCGCTGCTTGAAAGTGCATTCCGTCTTTTGAGCGTCCCGCCCAATCGCCGCCCCAAGTCCAGCCTTCATCTTTGAAAGCCTTCACAACTTGCGGAACATGCGCGAAGTGCGGATCTTGGTCGTGGAAACCATTTCTTGGCGCGTCCAGATCAATCGCTGCGCCGTAAGAGTGCATTGAAAGGGCCGATCCGCCTCGCATCACACGGTAATAATATGACCCAGAAAACACCGATACGCCCCAAATATCGATCATTTTCTGGTCATGACCGGAAGCATCCCAGATCGCCTTGAAAACCCGACCCAAGCTATCGGCACACTTTTTGTTCATGCTTACAGCTGTCACAGGTCGGCCTAAAAACTGCATCTTAAAAGGCACAGGAACTTTCACTAAGTTCGCCTTTTCCCATGCAGCCGAAGCTCGCCCGTTACGTCCTCTCGGATTTCCGTAAAAAGTGTCGCATTGCGATTGTAACGGCCAAATCATCTAGCCCTCCGATAAATCCCGTTCTTCCAACACCTTACCCTTTTCCCCTCGAAACCACAAAAGATTTTCCTTTAATCTTGCATCTTCTGGTTCAAATTCGAGCGCCAAAGCGCCTTGTTCCGCCGCGACATCCTTTAGCCCTAAATTCCACGCCGCAATTGCAGCTAAATCGTGTGGTTGAGCGCCCCAACACGCAGGATCTGCAGTATAAACCAATTCTCTATTTTTAATAGACAACGCCCGCATCGCTGCAGAATAACTTTCAAACCATCTTTTCTGGGAATGATAAAGCATGGAAAGGGCGCACCACGGCTCCCGGGTATTCGGGGCCTCCGCAACGGCGCGGTGATACCAACTTTCCGCCTCTCCTTGATGCCCTAACCCTTCATAACACTTTCCAATCACCCTCATCGCGTAGCAGCGTTCATTTTCCCAATTCGACGTGCCCATATCGAGATATTTTTTACAAGCATCAATAGATTCTTGTAATCTCCCGTAAAACCACAATTCTCTCGCGTAATAAAATGCGTTTCGAGGGCATGTCGGGTCTTCCTGCACAGAAAGCGCAAGAAGGTCCATATATTGGCTCCTGCTTTTTGATGGATCTGGGTGATGGGTGATTAGAAATTTATCTGTAAAAGCCCAAACTTCTTGAATTCTTCTATCCGGTCCTAAACATTCGTGAACCGGATGTCTCCAATAATACCCATATCTTGCATGGATTTTTTCAGCTTGAAACTTAATTCCACAACTCCAATCAAACATATATCGAAGACGTGTGGTATTTTCAGTCCAAACTCTTTCAATTTCCTCTCTCCACCCCGGCTCCATCACTTCGTCAAGATCAAGATTGACGCAAATGTCGATGTCTTTTGGGATGAGCATTAAAGATGCGTTTCGAGCGTGGTCAAATCTCCACGGCGTTACGCAGATTTCATGGACTGTAACGCCGTTTTTCTTACATTCTTCCACTGTCGCGTCAGTGCTGCCAGTGTCGGCAATTAAAAGCAGATCAGCATCACGTCCCGACTCTGCCCATCGCTGCACAAAATGCGCTTCATTTTTACTAATCGCGTAGATACAAATTTTCGGCATTTGAGGGCTCCTTCTCTTTGCCAGAAATATGTTTTAAGAACTCCACTGCTCCGTCGGCAGAGTTGGCCACGTCGTAACGGGCGTTGTCGGAGGATTTACAGCAATCGCCCTTACTTGAGAACGATACGATAGAAACGCCGCCTGGTTCACCAAATACGGATTTGAC
>Ga0208872_1000491_pt1 | contig 28909 bp, 21 predicted proteins | sample CryBogCBH12Aug08_FD_185508 | JGI IMG/M metagenome (GOLD analysis project Ga0208872, IMG submission 185508) | Freshwater microbial communities from Crystal Bog, Wisconsin, USA - CBH12Aug08 (SPAdes) | ecosystem: Environmental > Aquatic > Freshwater > Lake | place: Crystal Bog, Wisconsin, USA...
AATTTCCAAATGAGTGTCGAAGTCAAGAATGTCACGAAGAAGTTCGGTAATTTTACCGCGCTCGACAATGTCAGCCTCAAGGTCGAATCCGGCGAACTCGTCGCGCTGCTCGGCCCTTCTGGTTCCGGCAAAACGACGTTGCTCCGCACCATCGCGGGCTTGGAATTTCCCGACAACACCGGCGAAGCACAGGTTTTATTTTACGGCGAAAATGTGACGCACATTCCCGCGAGCGAACGCAAAGCTGGTTTTGCTTTTCAACATTACGCGTTGTTCCGCCACATGAGCGTGTTTGAAAATATCGCGTTCGGTCTGCGCGTGCGTCCAAAATCGACGCGCCCGCCGGAAAATGAAATCCGTGCGCGCGTGGAAAAATTGCTGAAACTCATCCAGCTTGAGCCGATGGCAAAACGATTTCCGTCGCAACTTTCCGGCGGACAACGCCAGCGCGTCGCGCTCGCCCGCGCGCTTGCGGTGGAACCAAAAGTTTTGCTGCTCGACGAACCGTTCGGCGCGCTTGACGCGAAAGTGCGCAAGGAATTGCGCCGCTGGCTGCGCCAGTTGCATGACGAAATCCACGTCACGACGCTGTTTGTGACGCACGATCAGGAAGAAGCGCTGGAAGTTTCTGACCGTGTGGCGATTTTGCGCGACGGCAAAATTGAGCAGATCGGCACGCCGGAAGAAATTTACGACCGACCCGCGTCGCCGTTCGTTTATGATTTTCTGGGCAACGTAAATTTGTTCAGCGGTCGCGTGAAAGACGGCGCGATGGTCATCGGCGGGACGGCTTTTGCCTCACCGGATGCAGCGGGGGAGCAAGATTCCGAAGCGGTCGCGTTTGTGCGTCCGCACGACATTCGCGTGACGCGCAGCGCGAGTGGTCCCGCGCTGGCCGCGCAAGTTGTTCGCTCGAATGCCGCCGGTCCTGTGGCGAATCTGGAATTGAAGCGCCAAGATAGCGGCGAAATTTTTACGGTGCAATTGAGCAAGGAACTATTTCAGGAATTGTCACCGAAGCCGGACGAACAAGTTTTTGTGGAACTGAAGAACGTAAAGATTTTCTCCGACGACTATTCGATTTGAACTTTGTTTGACTCTGCTGCGCGCCTGATTATCGTTTCGCGCATGGCCGACAAACATTACCGCAGTCTTATTAAAGGCGTCTCGTGGCGCATCACCGGCAGCATTGACACGCTGATCATCTCATTTTTTATCACGGGTAAATTAAAGTTGGCCCTGGGCATCATGAGCGTGGAATTTTTCACGAAGGTCGCGCTGTATTATTTTCACGAGCGGGTTTGGGAAAAACTTTCGTTTGGCCGTGTGAAAGAAGCGAAGCAGGACAAGCCGAATTTTGAAATCTGAAGCCGCCCGCCTTCGCTGTGCTGCGGCGCGGCATTTTTTCGCGGGGCGAAAAATGGGGTGGCCGACGGGATTCGAACCCGCAACAACAAGCTCCACAAGCTTGGACTCTACCATTGAGCTACGACCACCAACCGGCCTGACAGACTAAATTCTCCGCAGCCGCGAGTCAAGTTTAGCTCACAGCTTTGCCGCGATGAACTGTGCGAGCTTTTGCGCGTCCGCATTGAAGAGACGCAAACCTTCGGCGGTTTTTTCCGTGGCCATGGCGTTTTCGTTGAAGAGCCAGCGGAACTTCTTTTCGTCCAACGGCAGCTTCTCGATTTTTGATTCGCGTGCGAGTTCAGGACTCAGCTTACGCGTCAGCGGCGCTTCGGACTTCTGTAATTCCGCCAGCAGATTTGGGCTGATGGTCAGCAAATCACAACCGGCGAGTTCCTGGATTTCGCCGACGTTGCGGAAACTGGCGCCCATCACTTCCGTCGCGTGACCGAACTTTTTGTAGTAGGAATAAATTTCTTTCACCGAAATCACGCCGGGATCTTCAGCGGGCGCGAAATCTTTTTTCTCCTTGGCCTTATACCAGTCCATGATGCGACCGACGAATGGCGAGATGAGCTTGATTTTCGCCTCGGCGCACGCGACTGCTTGCGGGAGCGAGAAGAGCAGGGTGAGATTGCAGTTGATGCCATCGCGCTGGAGAATTTCGCCAGCGCGGATGCCTTCCCACGTCGAAGCAATTTTGACGAGAATCCGTTCGCGCGAAATGCCGGCGGCTTCATATTTCTTGATGAACAATTTTCCCTTGGCCACGAGCGCGTCGGCGTCGAAAGAAAGATTCGCATCGGTTTCCGTCGAAACGCGACCGGGCACAATCTTCAAAATTTCCAAGCCGAAGAGAACCGTCAAGTCGTCGAGGACGTGCGCCAAAAGTTCTTGGCCGGCGAACTTGGCCTTGTTGTCGGCGATGGCCTTGTCCACGAGAAATTGATACTCCGGCATCTGCGCGGCCTTGAGAATCAAGGAAGGATTGGTCGTGGCGTCGCGCGGGGCAAATTGTTTGAGCGAGGCGAAATCGCCGGTGTCGGCGACGACGACGGTGAACTGTTTGAGTTGGTCCAATTGGTTGGTGGTGCTCATAAAATAAAATGTCGGTTGCGTCAAAATACCGCGTTAGATGGGCTTGGCAATCTCTTTGCAGAAGATTCCCCCACCGGAATTTTCATCGCCAGCGCGAATTGCTTTCATGGTGCGGGAATATTTTGACACTGCGCCGCCGCCGCGTAGAATTTTAAAACTTTTTATGCCCACACATTATCTCGCTTGCGACCTCGGCGCGGACAGCGGTCGTGTCATTCTTGGCACGCTCGACAACGGCAAAGTTTCGCTGGAAGAATTGCACCGCTTTCCCACCGGCGCAACGAAGGTGGCGGGTGCGCTGCACTGGGAATTCGACCGCCTGCTCAACGAATTGAAGACTGGTCTGAAAAAAGCCGCAGCCAAAAATTTACCCATTGCCAGCATCAGCTCGGATTCGTGGGGCGTGGATTATGTGGTCTATGACGAACGCGGTTTGCCGATGTCGCCAGTGTGGTGTTATCGCGATTCGCGCACGGCGCAGGGTGTTGAAATCGTGAAAGGAAAAGTCGAGTGGCCCACAATTTTTTCAATTACCGGCATTCAGTTCATGGCGTTGAATACGATTTACCAGATCGTCACGGAACCGCCGGAGCGGCTGGCGCAGGCGAAGCACATTCTCCTGATTGGTGACGCATTCAATTTTTTCTGTTCTGGCGTTGCGCGCAACGAAGTTTCCAACGCCAGCACTACGCAGCTTTACAATCCTACTTACAAACGCTGGTCCAAGCGGTTGTTCGCCGCGCTCGGTCTGCGCGAGGATTTGTTCGCGCCGATCTGCACCAGCGGAACCGTGCTTGGCCCGATGAAGAAAAATCTCGCCGCGGAAGTCGGTTTGCCGCAAATCGAAGTCGTTGCGTCGTGTTCGCACGATACCGGCGCGGCAGTCGCGGCGGTTCCCGCGAGCGGTGAGAATTGGGCTTACTTGAGTTCGGGAACGTGGTCGCTTATGGGTGTCGAATGGCCGCAGCCTGTCATCAACGACCAAAGTCGCAACCTCGGTTTCACGAATGAAATCGGTTACGGGGACACGACACGGTTACTCAAAAACATTGTTGGTTTATGGCTCATTCAGGAATCACGCCGGCATTGGAACAAGGGCGGCAAGAAACTGGAATTTGCCGATTTGGAACAACTTGCTATCGCAGCACCGCCGTTTATTTCCCTCATCAATCCTGATGATCCGCGCTTTTTGAGCCCCGACAATATGCCGGGGAAGATTGCCGATTTCTGTCGCGAAACCGGCCAGCCCGTGCCGAAAGACATCGGTGCGTGCGTGCGCTGCATTTACGAAAGCCTCGCACTGTTTTATCGCGTCACGCTGCGTCGCACCGAGCGGCTCATCGGCAAAAAAATCGAACGGCTGCACATCGTTGGCGGCGGCAGCAAGGACGCGACGCTTAATCAATTTACGGCGAACGCGCTCAAAATTCCCGTGTTGGCGGGCCCGACCGAATGCGCCGCGCTCGGCAATATTTTGGTGCAGGCCATCGCGCTCGGCCATCTGGAATCGCACGCGGCGGCGCGGGAAATTGTCCGCAATTCTTTCGAGTTAAAAACCTTCACGCCACAGGCTTCGGCGGAATGGGACGCGGCGGCGGCGCGATTTGAGAAATTATTGAGCTGAATTATTTTCAGAAATCGGCCGGCCAGAGTGTAGTTGCTCACCGCATATTCATGCGGGACCACGCGGTATTTCCTGCTGGATAAACACCTGTGTTTATTACAGCTTTATAAACTTTGATAGAAATTTTTGGTTAATCAGAAGAAAATGCTTTGGTGGACTCATCAGAAATTACGCGCCAGTAACCCGCAGACTCGGCTTGCCGTGGTGCAGCAAATTGCCTTTGAAGGCGACGCTAAAGCCGTCGGCTTGCTCCTGCGCGTCTTGAAAGACACGGATGCGGACGTGCGTTGCGCGGCGGCGAAAGCGCTCGTGGCGTTTCAAGACCGGCGCGCGGCGGGTCCGCTCATGGAGATGTTGAAAGACACTGTGCCACTCGCGCGCGCGGCGGCCTCGGAATCGCTGGGCAAGCTCGGCGATCCGCTGGCGATTGACCGGCTCGTGCCGTTGTTGCGCGACCAAGATCAAATCGTGCGCGCAGTCGCGGCGCGTAGTTTGCATCGCCTCGGCTGGCGACCCGCGACGGATTCGCAAAAAATTCAGCAGATTCTCGCACTCGGAAATTTACAGATGTTGCTCACCATCGGTTCGGAAGCGGTGGAACCGCTTTTGGAATTGATGCGTTACGGCCCACCGAATAAGCAACTCGCCGCCGTCAAAACACTCGGTCAAATCAAAGATCCGCGCCTCACGCGCTCCATGCTCGAGGCGTTGCAAAAAGACAGTCCTGCCGTGCGTATCGCCGCGCTCGACAACCTGGAACGCATCGCTGACCCGACGACGTATCCCGACGTGGAAAAATTGCTGAAGGACACGAACGCCAGCGTGCGCACCACGGCGGTTGATACGGCGACGCGCTGCGGCGGCAAACGTGCCGTGCCGGAATTAATCAAAGCGTTGCGCGATACCTTTTGGGATGTGCGGCGCGCAGCAGCGAAAGCCCTTGGTTCCATTGGCGAAAAATCCGCCGTGCCCGCGTTGTGCGAATTGGTGCACGATCCGGACAACGATGTGCGCGAAGCCGCCATCGGCGCGCTGGGAAAATTAAATGACCCGCGCGCGCTGGTTTCCGTGATCGCGGCGATGATGGATGTCGAACGGACGGTGCGAAATCTCGCGCAAGCGACGGTGCGAAAATTTAATCCCAATTGGGATCGGTCCGAAGCCGCGCGTGAAGCGTTGCCGACCATTCAAGCAGCGTTGAGCCATCCCGATTATTGGGTGCGTTACAGCGCGCGACAATTATTGGAACAACTTAAATTGGACGCTGGCCAATCGGTCAAGCCGGTGACGGACGAAGCAATTGAATTTGCCCCGCCGCACATCGCGTTGCCGCTGCTTGCCGATTTGTTATTTGATCGCGACCGCGATTTGCGCGTGGCTGCCGCCGAAGCGCTGGGACGTTTGCGCGAACGCGGCGCGGAGTCCGTCCTTGCCACCGCCGCGCGCGATGCGGATGGTCTGGTGCAACAGGCCGCGCAAGCTGCACTAGCGGCGTTGAACTAAATTTTAATGGCCAAAGAAAAAAAATCGGAGCACGAACGCCGCATTTTAATTGTGGACGATGATGCCGATTATCTTGCCACAATCGGCGATTCTTTTCGCGCGTTGAGCGAAGGCCGCTGGCAAATGTGCGCCGCCGCGAGCGCGGAAGCGGCGTTGAAAATTCTCCAAACCGAAGCCATCGAACTCGTCGTGGCCGATATAAATATGCCCGGCCAGGACGGCATCCAATTCATCGGCGAACTGCACCGGCGTCATCCGCAAATTAAAAAAGTGGTCATGACCGCGCTCGCCAGCGAAGAAAAAAACGCCGCCAGCCGCGCCGCCGGCGCGAATTTATTTTTGGAAAAACCCGTTTCGCCCGAAGGTCTGAAATCCGTTTTTGAAAAACTGTGCGAATTGATTGACTGGAAAAATACGCAAGGTTTTCAAGGGGTTTTACGCAGTGTTGGTCTGCCGGATCTCTTACAAATGGAATGCGTCGGCAAAAATTCTTCCATTCTCGAACTTTTTCACGAACATCCGCTTGGCCGGATTTATATTGATCAAGGCCAGATAACGCACGCCGTCTGCGGCGAAATTTTTGGCGAACGCGCCTTCCAAAAATTATTCACCATCACCGGCGGCACGTTTGAACTCCTCGATTTTGAAGTGCCGCCGGAACGCACTATCAGCCGCCCATGGGAAGTTTTGTTGGCCGAGGCGTTGCGCCAACGCGAACAACTCGCCCAGCGCGCGCAGGCGGGCAAAAAAATTCTCACCGCCGATGAAACTGCCGCCGCGCCCGCCGGTCAAACGGCGGAAATGCTCATCAGTTCCGGCGCGGGCGAAGTGCTTTACCACTGGCAATGCGCCGATGCCGCCGCGCGCGTGACGCTGTTGCAAAAAATTGCCGAGCGTGCGGAAAAACTGATTCCCGAATTGCAACTCGGCAAACTGGATCGCGTCGAAATCCAACTGGCCGATGGCCGCGCCATTCTTCAGCCGCGCGCCGACCGTCTGGTTTTTGTGCGCGTCGCCGCGCCCACGGAGAAAAATGAAAGCTGATTTCAAAAACTGGTTCGCCGCGTTGCCTGCTATTCCAGGCATGCTCGCCTGCGGCGTGCGCCAGCCGAATGGCAAGTGCCTCGGTTACGGCGACGATAAAATTTATCCGGCGGAGAAAATTGAAAAATTGCTCAAACAATTTTCCGAACTGCACGAGCCGTTGGCTGCCGCCGAATTTTCCCCACGCTGGACGACGTGGGCGTTTGAATACGGTCACATCCGCTTTGTGCCGCGTGCCGACAAATGGTTATTGCTGCTCATCGTCAGTCCCGAAACCGAAGCCGCGCGTGAATTAGATCGCGTTGCCAACGATTTTCTTCCGCCAACCAAATAGCCTTTTTGCTTTTCCTTTTCGCGCCGGTCGCCATCTTGTCCGCGTGGAACTCACCGCTGCTGAAATCCGCCGGGCCGTCCGCGCTGCGCTTGCCGAAGATCTCGGCAGCGGCGACGCGACCACTTTGGCCACGGTTCCGGTCAACGCAAAATCCGTCGCGCTCATGCGCGCCCGCGAACCGCTCATCGCTGCGGGAATTCAATTTGCCGAAATCGCTTTTCATGAATTGTCGCCCCAAATCAAAATTGAAAAATTGGCGCGCGACGGTCAGAAAGTTGTCGCCGGAAAACCGCTGCTGAAAATTTCCGGTTCCAGCCGCGCGATTTTGAGCGCCGAGCGCGTGGCGCTGAATTTCATTCAACGGCTTTCCGGTGTGGCGACCGCTACCGCTTTATTCGCTAATGAAATCAAAGGCTATCGCGCGAAAATTCTCGACACGCGCAAGACGACGCCCGGTTGGCGGCGCTTTGAAAAATACGCGGTTAAGTGCGGCGGCGGCAAAAATCATCGCATCGGTTTGTTCGATATGATTTTGATCAAGGACAATCATCTCGTTGCCTTGCGGCACGAAAAGCCGAACGCCGTTGCCGCCGCGATTCTGCGCGCCCGCAAAAAATTCCCGAAATTAAAAGTGGAAGTCGAAGCGGACACGCTGGCGCAAGTCGCCCAAGCAGTCGATGCGGGCGCGGACATTATTCTGCTCGATAACATGACGACTGCGCAGTTGCGGCAGGCGGTAAAAATCATCCGTGGTCGCGCAAAAACGGAAGCCAGCGGCGGCGTAAATCTGAAAACCGTTCGCGCCATCGCCGCGACTGGCGTGGATTTTATTTCTGTCGGCGCTATCTCGCATTCGGCACCCGCGGTGGACATCGGCTTGGATTTTGAATGACCACCGACGCTACCATTCTTTCTGCATTGCGCGCCAATCCAGCTGGCGTTTCCGGTGCGCAATTGGCGGAGCAACTCGCCATCAGTCGTGCGGCGATTTGGTCGCGCATCGAGGAATTGCGGCAAGCCGGCTACGAGATCGAGGCTGGCCCGCATTTTGGTTATCGCCTCATCGGTTCGCCGGACGCGCTGCACGCGGACGATTTGCTGGCGCGGTTGGGCAAAACCAAAGTGATCGGGCGCGATATCCGCGTGTTTGAAGAAACGACTTCAACCAACGACGTGATTGAAAAATTGGCGCGCGACGGCGTGAAAGAAGGTGTCGTCGTTTTCGCCGAATCGCAAACGAAAGGTCGCGGTCGGCTTGGCCGAAAATGGATGTCGCCGACGCACAAGGGACTTTGGTTTTCCATTTTGTTGCGGCCGGAATTGACGCCGCAGGAAACGACGCAGCTGACCGTGGCTTCGGCCACCGCATTGCGCCGCGCGATAAAAAATGTTTCCGGTATTTCCGCCGAAATAAAATGGCCGAACGATTTGCTCATCGACGGGAAAAAAGTCGTGGGCATCCTGACGGAGATGAGCGCGGAAGTGGATCGCGTGCGGCACGTCATTCTCGGTATCGGCGTGGACGTGAATCAGGACGCAGCGGAATTTCCTCCGGAGTTGCGCAAGATTGCCACGTCGCTGAAGGCCGAATCTGGCGAGGAAATTTGTCGGGCGGAACTCGCGACGGAAATTTTGCGGGAATTGGATTTTGACTATGCCCGGATTTGCAGCGGCAAGTTTGCGCAGGTGGCGGATGAATGGGAAACCGGTTGCCTGACGATTGGAAAAAATGTTTCTGTGCAGATGGGTTCGCGGCAGATTCGTGGCTGCGCGGAAGCTTTGGACGATGACGGCGCGCTGCTCGTCCGCACGGAACACGGCCATCTGGAGCGCATCATCGGCGGTGACGTCACTTTGGAAAAATGATTTTACTCTTCGACATCGGCAACACGCACACGCACATCGGCCTGGCCGATGAAAAGCGCGTGTTGAAACAAACCGACATCTCCACGCTGACGTGGTTCGGCGGCGGCGCGGCGGCGCTGGTAAAAAAATTCACGGGCAAAAATAAAATTACCGGTGCCATTTTGTGCAGCGTGGTTCCGCGCGCGACGCCGCTCGTAAAGAAATTTGTTCGCACCGCTTGGAAAGTAAATGCACTCGAATTGAATCCGACCACGATTCGCGGTGTGGGCATTGATTATCCGAAACCGAACTCGATCGGCCCGGATCGTTTGGCGAATGCGGTGGCGGCAAAAAACTGTTTTGGCGCGCCGGTGGTCGTCGTGGATTTTGGCACGGCGGTCACGTTTGATGTGGTGAATGCAAAAGGCAATTACGTCGGCGGCATCATCGCGCCGGGGCTGGCGGCGATGACGAATTATCTGCACGAAAAAACCGCGCTGCTGCCGAAGATTGAAATCCGCGAGGTCAAATCGGTGGTCGGCAAAAGCACCGAGCACGCGATGTTGGTCGGCGCGGTGCATGGGTATCGCGGCTTGATTCGCGGACTCATCGGCGAATTGAAGAACGAGTTGAAGATCAAGAAATTGCCGGTGGTGGCGACGGGTGGTTATGCAAAGTTGATCGCGGCGAAGCTGCCGGAGATTTCTGCGGTCGCGCCGGATTTGACGCTCGAAGGTTTGCGGTTGGTCTGGCTGGCGAATTTTGCGGCTGAACTCCGCGATTGAGTCTGCCGTCATTTCGCGTAGTATTTGCGGCTCTATGTCCAGCAGCCGCCGACAATATCCGTTTCACCTGATCGAACCCAAGTGGCAGCAAACTTGGGAACAGCAGCAGGCTTTCCGCGCGTTCAATCCGAACGAGGAAATTCCCGCGAACCATCCGTTCGCCGCGCGCCATAAAGTTTCTGGAAAAGTGGCCGCAACGCAGTTGCCCCCGAAATATTACATCCTCGACATGTTCCCGTATCCAAGCGGTGCGGGCCTGCACGTCGGACATCCCGAAGGCTACACGGCCACGGACATTCTGGCCCGTTACCGGCGCGCGCGCGGCTTCAACGTGCTACATCCGATGGGCTGGGATTCATTTGGCCTGCCCGCCGAGCAATACGCCGTCAAGACCGGCCAGCATCCGCGCGTGACGACCGAGGCGAACATCGCCAATTTCACGCGCCAGATCAAAAGCCTCGGCTTCAGCTACGACTGGTCGCGCGAACTCGCCACGACCGACGTGGAATATTTCAAGTGGACGCAGTGGATTTTTCTCAAGCTCTACAATTCGTGGTTCAATCCGGAAACGAGCAAGGCCGAGCCGATTGAGACGCTGAAATACCCAAAGGAGTTGGACTTGGTTGGCTTTGCAAAAGATTTCGCAAAATCAGGCAACAAGCTTGTAGAACCTCCAGAGAATGATCCCGCACTGCTTGACCTTTGGAATAAACGACACGGCTTTCGCGATTCAAAGCGTCTCGCCTATGTCAGCGAAGCGCCGGTGAATTGGTGTCCAGAACTTGGCACGGTGCTGGCGAACGAGGAGGTCATTGACGGCAAGAGCGAAGTCGGCGGCTTTCCGGTCATCCGCAAGCCGATGCGCCAATGGATGCTCCGCATCACCGCCTACGCCGAAAAACTGCTGGCCGACCTCGACGCGATTGACTGGAGCGATTCGCTCAAGGAAATGCAGCGGAACTGGATTGGTCGCAGCGAAGGGGCGGAAGTTAAATTTGAAATTCAAAATTCGAAATCCGAAATTACCGTCTTCACCACGCGTCCGGACACCTTGTTTGGTGCGACTTACATGGTGCTCTCGCCGGAACACAAACTCGTGGCTGAAATCACGACGGCGGAACAGAAGCAAGCGGTGGAGGACTACAAAAGATTTGCCGCTGGAAAATCTGACTTGGAGCGAACGGAACTTGCGAAGGAAAAATCCGGCGTGTTCACCGGCGCTTACGCCATCAATCCCGTCAACGGCGAGAAAATTCCCATCTGGATTGCCGACTACGTTCTCGCCAGTTACGGCACCGGAGCAATCATGGCCGTGCCGGCGCATGATGAGCGGGATTGGGCGTTCGCTCATAAATTTAATTTACCAAGACCCCAAGTGGTTTTGCCTTCGGATGTTGATTTCAAGAGTGCGGTCGAATTTGCAAAGGCAATGGAATATGGCAAGCCGGGCTTGATTGTTCAGTCGGTTAATACGATTCCGACACTTGGAGGTTTGTGTTCGAGTGAGGCGTTTACAAATGAAGGTTTTGCTTACAAATCTGCGAACGCCGAAATCAGCCTGGATGGTTTGCCCACCGCCGAAGCCAAAAAGAAAATCACCGCGTGGCTCGAAGAAAAAGGTCTAGGCAAAAAGACCATCAACTACAAGCTGCGCGACTGGCTGTTCAGCCGTCAGCGCTACTGGGGCGAGCCGTTCCCGATCATTTGGAAAAAGGACGCCGCCGGAAATCTCTATCACGAAGCGTTGCCGGAAAGTTCGTTGCCCGTGCTGCCGCCCACGCTGGAAGATTACAAACCGACGGCGGGTGGCGAACCGCCGCTCGCTCGCGCGAAGGATTGGCTGAACGAAATTCCAGGTGCGACGAGAGAGACGAACACGATGCCGCAGTGGGCCGGCTCGTGCTGGTATTATCTCCGCTACACCGATGCGAAAAATTCCGCCGCGTTCGTCGGCAAAGATGCGGATAATTATTGGATGGCGTCGAATGGCAAGGCGGCGGGCGTAGATCTCTATGTCGGCGGCACGGAGCACGCCGTGTTGCATCTGCTTTACGCGCGGTTCTGGCACAAGGTGTTGTTCGATCTCGGCTACGTCGCGACGCCGGAACCGTTTTACAAGCTCGTCAATCAAGGCCTGATTCTCGGCGAGGACGGACAGAAGATGTCGAAGTCGCGCGGCAACGTGGTGAACCCCGACGACGTGTTGGTGGAATACGGCGCGGATGCGTTCCGGCTTTATGAGATGTTCATGGGGCCGTTGCAGGACACGAAACCGTGGAACACCAAGGGCGTCGAGGGCGTGTATCGTTTCCTCGGTCGCGTGTGGCGCTTGTTCGTGGATGAAAAATCCGAGACGGCGTTTGAACAAGCCGAGACGACCGCGTCTTCAAAGGATGAATTGCTTGATTTGATTTTGCTCGATGGCGCGATCACCGATGCCGTCGCTACGCCGGCGCAACTCAAGGCGCTGCACGCGTGCATCAAAAAAGTCACGGAAGATTTGGACGGTATGCGGTTCAACACGGCGATCTCCGCGATGATGGTTTTCATCAACGAAGCGATGACGTGGCAAAACAAACCGGGCACCGTGATGAAAACCTTTTTGCAACTGCTCGCGCCCTTCGCGCCGCACGTCGCGGAGGAATTGTGGCAGAAGCTCCATTCCACGTTCGGTCAGGTCGCGCCGTCGCTGGCTTACGCGCCTTGGCCGAAGTTTGACGCGGCGTTGCTCGTTGAGACGGAAATCGAATTACCAGTGCAGGTGAACGGCAAATTTCGCGACGTAATCAAGGTCGCGGTGGATGCCGACCATGCGACGATTGAAGCATTGGCCAAGGCATCCGAAAAAGCGCAGCCGTTTCTGGCCGGCAAGAGCATCAAGAAAGTCATCATTGTGCCGAAGAAGATGATCAATTTGATTGTGGCCTAGTGGCTCACAAGGAATTTCACCCGGTCAAAATTGCGCGCGCGAAATTACTTTTCCGCGCTCGCCAAAATCGTTTGAAAATGCGGCGGCTGTTCCTCAGCGGCGACGATACTGATTTCAATTTTCTTTAAACCGGCGGCTTCGAGCCAGCGGTGCAAATCGCTTTCCGCAAAACCTAGCCACCGATCGCCGTAAAGTTCGTGCGCCTTGTCGAAGTTGTGCTTGAGCAAATCGAGAATCAGAATCTGGCCGTGCGGCTTCAATAATTTCGCCGCGCTGGCCAAAGCTGCCGCCGGGTCTTCGGCGTGATGCAAGGCCTGACTCAAAATCACCAAGTCAACGCTGCTTGGTTCGATGGGCGGGTTTTGCAAATCGCCCTGACGGAATTCCAAATTTTTCAGGCCGTTCTTCTTCGCCTTGGCCGCGCCGAAGGCGACGATTTTTTCTGAGTTGTCCACGGCGATGACTTTTTTCGCGCGCCGCGCGAGGAGTTCGCTCAACAAGCCTTCGCCTGCGCCCAAGTCGGCGACGGTGATGCTCGGCAGCATTCGCAGCAGCAGATGTCCGAACGCTTGCCACGAGCGGCCGGGTCCGTAAACGCGGTCGAAACGGCCGGCGACCTGATTGAAATAAACCTGCGCCTGTTCTTTGCGGCGGGCGAGCACGCGCTTGAGATTAATTTGGTCGCTGGAATGTTCGGCGAGTTCCTTTGCGCCGCGAATCGCGAGTTGGATGAATTCGCTGGCGACGGAATCGGCCTGCGGATTCAGCCGGTAAAACGTGCGCTTGCCGTCGCGTCGCGATTTTACGAGCGCGCAATCGGCGAGCAAGCCGAGGTGCGTGGAGATGCGCGACTGGCCGAGCCGCGTCACCTCTTGGAGTTCGTTGACCGAGAGTTCGTCCTTCTCCAGCAGCGCAACGATGCGCAGGCGGGTTTGGTCGGACAATGCCCGCAAAGATTTCAGGGTCGAGGTCATATTATTTTGGCGCGATGAACTTTTTTCGAGAAAGCATTTGACGCGCTTTGTTTCAGATATATCATCCTATCCAGATACGTCAATATGTTGTTGGCGTAAAACCACAAAAAATACATGAGCAATCGTTACATCTTTTCTTCCGAATCTGTTGGCGAAGGTCATCCTGACAAAGTCGCTGATACTATTTCTGACGCCGTGTTGGACGCCTGTTTGTCGCAGGACAAGTTCAGCCGCGTCGCGTGCGAGACGTATGTGAAGTCGAATGTCGCCATTATCGGCGGTGAAATCACGACGAAAGCTAAACTGGATTTTGTGAAGATTGCCCGCGATGCGATTCGCGAAATCGGCTACGTCAACGACGACGACGTGTTTCATGCGGACAAGGTTTTCGTCAACGTCATCGTGACGCAGCAATCTCCTGACATTGCTCAAGGTGTTGATGCCAAAAAGGCCAAGGGCAAGAAGACCGCGAAGCAGGGTGCGGGCGACCAGGGCTTGATGTTCGGTTACGCGTGCAATGAAACGCGCGAACTCATGCCGGCGCCGATTATGTTTGCGCATCGCCTCGGCCGCGAACTCACGCGCATCCGCAAGGCGGGCGGAGCGGCTTGGTTGCGCCCCGACGCGAAATCGCAGGTCTCCGTCGTTTATGAAAACGACAAGCCAGTGGCCATCTCGAATGTCGTCATCTCCACGCAACACAGCGCGGACGTGGAGCACGCCGAGATTGAAAAATTCTGCATCGAGAACGTCATCAAGAAAGTTCTCCCGAAGAATTTGCTCACGCCGAAGACGGAATTTCTCATTAATCCCACGGGCCGCTTTGTTGTCGGTGGACCGCAGGGCGACACCGGTTTGACCGGCCGCAAAATCATCGTTGATACCTACGGCGGCATGGGCCGTCACGGTGGCGGCGCGTTCTCCGGCAAAGATCCGACGAAGGTTGACCGCAGCGCTGCCTACATGGGTCGATGGGTCGCGAAGAACATTGTCGCGGCTGGACTCGCGTCACGTTGCGAACTCCAGTTCGCCTACGCCATCGGCCATCCTGACCCGGTCAGCGTGCACGTCGAGACGTTCGGCACGAACACGGTTTCAAATGACAAGATTATCCGCGCGGTTAATCGCGTATTCAGCTTCCAGCCGTCGGACATCATTGACCAGCTCAACTTGCGTCGTCCGATTTACAGCAAGACCACCAACTATGGTCATTTCGGTAAGAGCGACAAAGCGCTCACGTGGGAAGCGACGGACAAGGTCGCCGCGCTCAAGAAGGCAATTTAAAAAACAATCAACCAAACAAAATTATGGCAGCTATCAAATTATCTCCGTCCCGCCGCACCATTCTGAAGTTGAATGGCAACGGCAAAGCTAACGGCGTGCTCGCTGAAGTCAGCGAGACGTTTGCGAAATACGCCGCGCAGACGCCTGCGGGCAAAGATTATATCGTCCGCGATTTCTCGCTCGCCGAATGGGGCCGCAAGGAAATCGCCGTAGCCGAGCACGAAATGCCCGGCTTGATTTCCGTGCGCAACAAATACGCAAAATCCAAACCGCTCAAAGGCGTGCGTATCACCGGTTCGTTGCACATGACGATTCAGACCGCGGTGCTCATCGAAACGCTCGTTGCCCTCGGCGCGAATGTGCGTTGGGCTTCGTGCAATATTTTCTCCACGCAGGATCACGCGGCCTCCGCCATCGCGGCGACCGGCACGCCGGTGTTCGCCTGGAAAGGTGAAACGCTCGAAGAATATTGGGAACTAACGCTCAAGGCGATTTTGTTTCCCGGCGACAAAGGTCCCGAACTCGTCGTTGACGATGGCGGTGACGTGACCTTGCTCATCCACAAAGGCTACGAACTCGAAAAAGGTTCCAAGTGGGCATACGAATCCAAAGGTGACAGCCACGAAGTTTCCGTCGTGAAAGCGCTTTTGCGTCGCCTCGCGAAAGAGAAACCCGGCCTCTGGACCAAGATCGTCAAAGACTGGAAGGGCGTTTCCGAAGAGACCACCACCGGTGTGCATCGTTTGTATCAGATGAAGGAAGCCGGCAAATTGCTCGTGCCCGCCATCAACGTCAACGACTCCGTCACCAAGTCCAAGTTCGACAACCTCTACGGCTGCCGCGAATCGTTGGCGGACGGAATTAAACGCGCCACCGACGTCATGCTTGCCGGCAAAGTTGCCGTCGTCTGCGGTTACGGCGATGTTGGCAAAGGCTCGGCGCATTCGCTTCGCGCTTACGGCGCCCGAGTCATTGTTACCGAGATCGATCCGATCAACGCGTTGCAAGCGGCGATGGAAGGCTTTCAAGTAAACACCATCGAAAGCACGCTCGGCGTCGGTGATATTTACGTCACCACCACCGGCAACTGCGACATCATCACCGTCGCGCACATGCTCGCGATGAAAGATCAAGCCATCGTCTGTAACATCGGCCATTTCGACAATGAAATCCAAGTGGATGCGTTGAAGAAGGTCAAAGGCCTGCGCATCGAAAACATCAAGCCGCAATACGACCGTTACTGGCTGCCCGGCGGCAAGAAGAGCATCTACATGCTCGCCGAAGGCCGCCTCGTGAATCTCGGTTGCGCCACCGGCCATCCGAGCTTCGTGATGAGCAACTCGTTCACGAATCAGACCCTCGCGCAGATCGATCTCTGGGCGAACAAGGACAAATACGAGAAGAGCGTCTATCGCCTCTCCAAAAAGCTGGACGAAGAAGTTGCGCGTTTGCATTTGGAAAAAATTGGCGTGGTTCTCACCAAGCTGACCAAAGCGCAGGCCGATTACTTGAACGTGCCGGTGGAAGGCCCTTACAAGCCGGAACATTATCGCTACTAAGCTAATTCAAATCTGAAACACGAAAGGCGAACGGAAATCTCCGTTCGCCTTTTTTATTTTGCGTCACGCAAAAGCGTTTCGCTTCGCGCCGCATGTGCTAGATTCGTTTCACCATGAGCGAGCCGGTTGATGAACTGAATGCACCGCTAGACGCGGTCGTGCTGAACGAAATGCAGTTACTGCTGGCAGAAAAGCGCACGTCGTTGGCCGCAATGCGCACGGGCATCGCGGTGTTTGCGTTTCCACTTTCCGTGTTGAGCGTGCTCATCGCCACGTCCAAATCCTATGAGATTCACGAAGTCCTGCACTGGCTCGTTCCGCTGATTTTGCTGAATCTCGGGCTCGTTGTCTTAGGCATTTATCTCATCACGCGCGCGGTGATGCGCATCCGGCATTACGACAGATTAATCGACAAACTAAAAAGCAAACACACGCGCCTCGCCGAGTTGCTGGACTAAAATCACTTCGCGGCGGTCACTTTGTAAAGCACCACGCCATGCGCGGGAATCAAGATGGCCGGCGTGTCATTCACCAGCACATCGCTCTGCCGCCATAAATCACGGACGTGTTGTTTTTCACCGAAGCCAAGTGACGTCACGGATTTGAAATCCAACGGCGCCGGTTTAATACCTAGATTGAAAAATCCGAGAGCACGACCACCATCTTCCAAATCTTTCGCGTAAATACGCACGTTACCATTGGTGGCAACGCACATCGCCTCTTTGCCGAGCGCGTCCTGATCAATCGCGAGCACTTCATCATTGCTCAAAAGATTCAGCGTAAAATCGTCCAGCTTGGTCATGTCACAACCAATCAGTAACGGCGAGGACAGCAAACACCACAAACTGATGTGCGTGTATTGTTCGTCTGGCGTCAGGCGCGTGGGATGCGTTTTGCCCCAGCCCACTTCGCCGACGATGAGCATATCCGGATCATTCCAATTTCCTGGTTTTGCCAACGGCGCCGCCTTGTCCTGCCGAAAACCGATTCCGCTCATGCTTTTCCAAGTGTCGGTGATATCGCCCGTCGTGCGCCAGCAATTGCCATTGACCGAGCCGCCCCATTGCCAGACATCGCCCATGCCGTATTGGCAAAGGCTGAAAACGATGTCGCGATTTTGTGCGCGCAGAAATTTGCCCATGAGTTCGTAAGGCTTGATAAGTTTCGCCTGTTCGGTGTTGGCTGGCATGAAGCCGCCCCAACTTTTGACCGCGACGGGAAAATTGGTTGAGTTGCCGCGCGTATCTTCCATTTCCGGTTTGTAGGAACACCAATCGTATTTAAAATAATCAAAACCCCACTGCGCGTAAGTTTGCGCGTCCTGCAACTCGTGATCAAAACTGCCCGCGCACCCGCCGCACGTCCACGGCCCGGGCGAAGAATACAAACCAATCTTCAACCCCAGATTATGAACGTAATCCGCCAGACCTTTCATGTCGGGGAAGCGTGAGTTGGGAACAATGATGCCGTTTGTGTCGCGAAATTCACCACGCAGCGTTGGGTCTTTCGAGTTGCGATGGTTCTGCCAGAAATCGTCCACGTTGATGTAAGTCCAGCCGTGATTGATGAGGCCGCTTTTCACCAGCGCGTCCGCCGCGCTCTTGACGCGCTCTTCCGAAACCGCGCCCGCAAAACAATTCCAACTGTTCCAACCCATCGGCGGCGTCAGCGCGATCTGGTCGCCGCAAACGATGCGAAATTTTTTCTCCGCCGTGCCGAGTGAATTTCGGACGCGCAAGACAATTTTATATTCACCCTTGCCTGTGATTGAACCTGTTATTTGACCGGTAACAGGATTAAGTTTCAACACGCCATGAGGTCTGCGTTTAATTTTAGGGTCAATTCCGTTCGTAACAATTATTAAACCATCTGGAATACCTTCGATGCTGAACTCCATCGGCCGTTCACCCGTTGCCGGAATCGTGAACATAAACGGCGAGCCGGGGCGCACGCCGAAGACATTCGCGCCATTGATGCGCGGCGTCGCCGGCGCGGGCGGCGTCAAAATGTAAGGCGCGACGAATGCAAGCTGCGGCTCACCGCTGACCGTGGAGGGCTTGGCTCCGGCAGTTTCAAATTTTGCATCTGCCCAATCCGCGTGATCAAATTCAATTCCGTCGCCAGCATCGCTGACTTGTAGCAGTAATGATTTCACGCCGGTCAAATCCACGGTGCAATCTTTCGCCGCGTCGCCCGCCTTCATCACGCCGCTGCGCCAAAGCGCCTTGCCGTCACCGACTACGATGAACTCCACGCTGGATGCGGCATTGCTGTTCACCTCGTCATCCACGCCGACCTTCGCGGAAAATTTCTGCGCGTCGCCGCCGATATTTATTTTCAACCGGCTTTCCGCGTGCGTGCCAAATCCACGCTCAAATTTTTGGCCGCCGATGGTCAATGCGTGGCCTTCAACCGACTGATTTTTGTGCGGCTCGCCCCAACCCTGCGTCGCAGTGGTCAGATTCAAATCGTCCAGCCAGACCGTTTCGGCAGAAGCCATTTGTGGCACAAGTGCGGCCAACGAAAACCCGAGCGCGAGTGCGAAGCATGATTTCATCTACCAATTTTGCGACAGAATTTTTTTGCGTCAAGCTCGCCCCGTCGCAAATTTTTATTACAATCCACACATGACGACGCTGCTTATCGCCACGCGCAACGCTCACAAGGTCGGAGAATTCCAGGCCATCCTCGGCGCGAACTTCCACTGCCTCACATTGAAAGAATTTCCTGATGCGCCACCGGTCGTCGAGGACGCGGACACGTTTGCCGGCAACGCGACGAAGAAGGCCGTGGAGCTGGCGAAATGGCTCGTCGCTAACTCAAAAACTCAAAACTTAAAACTGGATTTCGTCCTCGCCGACGATTCTGGTCTGGAAGTGGACGCGCTGAACGGCGCGCCCGGCGTGCATTCCGCGCGTTTTGCCGCGCTCGATAAAACGGAGAATTCCAAGGACGCCGACAATAACGCCAAGCTGCTCCGCCTGCTGAAAGATGTGCCGCCGGAAAAATGCACCGCGCGCTTCCGTTGCGTCATCGCGCTCGTCGAAGTTGTTTCACCATCCACTAGCAGCACGCCGCAAATATTTGACGGCGCGTGTGAAGGGCGAATTCAATTATCCGCCAGCGGGCAGGGCGGTTTTGGCTACGATCCGCTGTTTGTGCCGGACGGATTCACGCAGTCATTTGCCGAACTTGGTGAAGACGTGAAAAATAAGTTAAGCCACCGAGCGCACGCGGTCACGAAACTTAAAAATTATTTCAACAAACTGCCGACCTGAAGTTTCTTCCGCAGTTTGCCGTTGTCGGCGCACATGCGGAGTTTGCCATTGGGCGCGGGCAGCGTGTAAAATTCGCCGCCAGCATTTTCCAGCAGCAGCGAACCGGCGGCCACGTCCCACAAATTGATCGTGCGTTCGATGTAGGCGTCCAGCCGTCCGCTCGCGACGTAAACGAGTTCCAGCGCGGCGCTCCCCATGATGCGGATTTTTTTCGCTCGGCGAGACAACCGGATCAGGTGCGGCATGCTTTTGTTGAGATTATCCTGGCTCTTGGAAAAACCCATCGCGATGACTGATTCCTCAATGCGGGAGCGGTTGCTCACGCGGACGATTTTTCCATTCAAGCGGGTCGGCTGGCCTTTCGTTGTCGTCCAGATTTCATCGGTAAACGGATCGTAAATCACGCCCACAACAGATTTTTCGCGATGTTGCAGTGCGATGGAAACACAGGCGTGCGGCATGCCAAAAAAATAATTCACCGTGCCATCAATCGGATCAATCACCCAGCGATATTCGGCGGAAGTATCACCGGTGCTGCCTTCTTCTCCGAGCACGGGAATTTGCGGGAATGCGGCGGCGAGAGTTTTTTCGATGAGCGCCTGACATTGCACATCGAGTTCCAGTTTGATGTCGTGCGCCTCGGCAGAGTTCACGCGCTTGGGCTTGTGCCAGTTGGCGTGCATGACTTTGCCAGCGGCGCGCGCGGCTTTGATGGCGGTAGTCAGGGCAGAATTGAGGGAAACGGGCTTCATAAAATTACGGGATGATTTCGAGGCGCTGTTCAAGTTGCTTGAGCTGCGCGTGTTGTTTTTGTTCAAGAAGATTTTGTTCGTGCGCTTCGACAACTTGCAGCAGGTCGGCGGCTTCGAGCAGGCGCGGCGCGGTGACGTAGCTCGCACCAGCGGCGTAAAGTTTCGGCACGTCGGCGAGCAGTTCGGCGTGGACGATGATTTTTGCGTCCGGATTCAACTCGCGCAACTGGCGGAGCATTTTCAAATTATCCGCGCCTTTCAGCACCATGTTTGGCAGGGAGCAGATAATAAATTCTGCGTGTCCCGCGCCGGCATGATGCAGCACGTCGCGCGCGGTGATATCGCCATAAACGGCGTGGACTTTGCGCGCCTTCAGTTTTTCGTGAACGACAGGATTGAAATCAATGACCACGATTTCAGGAATCAAATCCGGGCGGTTGCGTTCGATTTCGGCGAGCAGCGAACTTGCCGTCCACGAGAAACCAAGCAAGCAGATACGTTTGGATTTTTCGCCGCCGGAATTTTCATTCTCATCCTGATCGAGATCCTTCAAATCTAATTTGCGTAGCCAAGGCGTTAGGGTTCGCAGCAGTCCGTCACTTTTCAAAATCCCATACGTCGAACCGACCGCGAGGAACGCAAAAGAAAAAGCCGCGATGCCGACGGTGTTGGCCGAGACGTCGCCGCTTTTCAAACCGAGCGCCAGCAGCACCAGAGACAATTCACTCAACTGCGAGAGGTTGATGGCTGGCAGCAGGCTCACGCGGAAACCCTGACGCATCAGGTAGAGCGGGGAAAATACGCTTGCGAACCGGCTCGCCACTAAAAACAGACAGACAAACAGCGTCCACAAAATATAGCTCCAAGTGGGCAGGGGAATCTCCATGCCGAGGCGGACAAAAAATAGCGTCACAAAAAAATCGCGAATGCTCGTCACGCGCGCGACGACGTCGAGCGTGTAGGGAAAGGTCGAGATCATCATGCCTGCGATCAGCGCGCCCATCGCGGTGGAAAGTCCCAGCCAGCCAGCAAATCCAGCGAGCGCCAGACACCACGCCAGCGCGCCGACGAGCACGAGTTCCGGCAGGCGCGCAATCTGTTTGAAAATTTTCGGCAGCGCAAACCGGCTCGTCAAAAACGCGACGGATAAAAGCAAAATGACTTTGCCCAATGCCAGCACGAGCGGCGTGATGGCAGGATTTTTCAGATTCGGCTGAATGGCCAGAAACAGAATCACAAAAATGTCCTGTAAGACGAGCACGCCGAGCGTGATGCGACCGGCGAGAGTTTCCAGTTCGCGTTTGTCGTAAAGAATTTTGACGATGATGACTGTGCTGCTCATCGCGGCGGCGATGGCGAGATAGATGGCCTCCAATTTATTCTGCGCCGGCCCGATGAAGTTGAAAACCAGCCAGCCCAGCACCGTGCAGCCGATGATTTGCGCGAGCGCCGTGAACGTGATGACGCGGCCCGCGCTCAACATTCGCTTGAGGTCGATCTCCAAGCCGATCATGAATAGCAGCAGCGACAGACCGATTTCAGAAATGGTCTGGATGGAATCGGGATTGGTGACCCATTGAAATCCGTGCGGGCCGACGGCAAATCCGGCGACGAGATACGCGAGCAGCAAGGGCTGGCGAGCTACTTGGGAAATCACGGCAACCACCCAAGCTGCAATGATGCAGATGGCGATATCGGTGACAAGTCCGTGCTCCATGACGACGGAAAATTAACCGCGAAACCCGCGAAACACACGCAAGAATTTTATTCTTTCGTGAGCGGTTCGCGTGGAGCGCAGACTTGGCGTTCCGGGAAAATTAACCCAACACTTCCAACGATGCCTGCGTGTGCGCCAATTTCGTGCGCCATTCCACCAGACGCTGTTCGTGTTCTGCCAAAACTGCGGGCGGAACTTTCGTGGTGAAGTTAGGGTTCGCCAGCTTCTGTTCCACCTTCACGATTTCGGATTGGATTTTTTCAATCTCCTTGGTGAGGCGGATTTTTTCAGCGGCGACATCAATCAAGCCTTCGAGCGGCAGGAACAATTCGCCGAGCGGTGAGGCGACGACGGGCGTGCCCTTCGGCGGCTGGTAATTGTCGTTCACTTCGAGCGATTCAGCATTAAGCAAGAGCTTGATGACTTCCGCATCGTGCGGCGTGAGGTGTTGCGCAGGTTTAAAGACGTATTTCACTTTCTTCGCGGCCTGGATGTTGCCGGCGCGGCGCAGGTCGCGGCCGTTGCGGACGAGTTCGTATTTCGTGTCGGTCATCTCGACGTAGCAATCGTCGAGACCGTAGTGGCCTTTGAAATCGTCGTCGAACGGCAGCGGCCACGGGGCGTTCATGATGGTCTTGCCGCCCTGATTGTCGGGCATATCGGTGGCGTAGCCCATCCCGTTCCAGAGTTCTTCCGTGATGAACGGCACGAACGGATGGAACAAACGGATCGTGTGCGAGAGCACAAAATCAATTACGGCAATCGTGTTGGCTTTGCGCGCTTCAACCTCGGGGCTTAGAGCGACGACGGCAATCGGGGCTTCACCGGGCGCAGCCTCGGCGGGCGGGCGCGGCAGCGACGCTTTGCTCGCCTCGACATACCAGTCGCAATATTCGCTCCAGAAAAATTTGTAGAGTGCGGCGGTGGCCTCGCTGAACTTATATTCGTTCAGCGCAATCGTGACTTCGCGGATGGCGGCGTCGAGCTTGAGCAGAATCCATTTGTCATCCGGCGTGAGCAACGTGCGTTCGATCTCGCCCTGCACTTCGCCGCCCTGCATCTGGCGGAAACGGCAGGCGTTCCAGAGCTTGTTGCAGAAATTGCGGCCGAGTTCCACGTCCTTCTCGTCGAAGAGCACGTCCTGGCCGAGCGGCGCGCTGCGCATCGTGCCGAAGCGGAGGGCATCCGCGCCGTATTGGCCGATGAGCACAAGCGGGTCGGGCGAATTGCCGAGCGTCTTGGACATCTTGCGCCCCTGCTTGTCGCGGATGATGCCGGTGAAATAAACATTCTGGAACGGCATCGCATCCGGCAGCGCGAACTTCGGGTCGCCCATGTATTCGTAGCCGGCCATGATCATGCGCGCCACCCAGAAGAAGATGATGTCCGGCCCGGTGACGAGGTCGGTGGTCGGATAAAATTTCTTCAACGTGTCGGTCTGCTCCGGCCAGCCCATCGTGGCGAACGGCCACAGCCACGAACTGAACCAGGTGTCGAGCACGTCGGGGTCTTGAGTGAAGCCAGCGGCTTCGAGTCGAGCAGCAAGAGTTTCTGAAGTCGTTGCGACTTCATAAATATATTCTTCGTTGTTGGTTGTCCAATGTTTCCAAATTGATTCTCCGTCAATTTCTTTTTCAATTCGGGGCACAGGGCCAAACTTAAAAATTTCAGGCGGATGGTTCGGATTATTAAATTCGATTTTTGAATCCGAATGTTTTCTCCACACCGGAATCCGATGGCCCCACCAAAGCTGGCGGCTGATGCACCAGTCCTGAATGTTCGTCAGCCAGTGGTCGTAAACTTTCGCCCAACGATCGGGATGAAATTTCATCCGGCCCTCGGCCACGCAGGCCTTGGATTCCGGCACGGCGGGATATTTCAAAAACCATTGCTCACTCAAACGCGGTTCAATCGGCACGTCCGCGCGCTGGCTGAATCCGACGTTGTTCTCGTAAGGCTTGGCTTCAATCATCACGCCCTGTTCCGTGAGAATTTCCACCGCGATTTTGCGAGCCTTGAAGCGATCCAACCCAGCCAGTGGCCCACCCGCCAGGGCGTTCATGGTGCCGTCGGCGTTGATGACTTCGATGAGCGGCAGCTTGTGGCGCGTGCCGATGTCGAAGTCCGCCTTGTCGTGTGCGGGCGTGACCTTGAGCACGCCGGTGCCGAATTCAAAATCCACATGCTCGTCGCCGATGATCGGGATGAGCTTCTGTTCGCGCGGCAATTCGGCGGGCAGCGGACGCACGATGTGCTTGCCGATGAGATGCGCGTAACGCGGGTCTTTCGGATTCACGGCCACGGCGGTGTCGCCGGGAATCGTCTCCGGCCGCGTCGTGGCGATTGTGAGCCAGGTGTCCGGCGCTTCCGCAACCTGCACCTTGAAGTGATACATGAAACCGTTCTGCGGTTTCATTTCCACTTCTTCATCGGAGAGTGCTGTCTGCGACACGGGACACCAGTTCACCATGCGTTTGCCTCGATAGATGAGGCCTTTCTTGTAAAGCTCGACGAAAACTTTTTGCACACAGCGCGAATACTCCGGGTCCATCGTGAAACGTTCGCGCGTCCAGTCGCACGAGCAACCAAGCTTCTTGAGCTGGTTGATGATGATGTCGCCGTGCTTTTCCTTCCACGCCCAGACGCGCTTGAGAAATTCCTCGCGGCCGAGATCGTGACGGGATTTTTTCTCCTCCTTCTTGAGCTGCCTTTCCACCATCACCTGCGTGGCGATGCCCGCGTGGTCGGTGCCGGGGAGCCAGAGAACTTCCTTGCCGTCCATGCGCGCCTTCCGACTAAGGATGTCTTGAATGGTGTTATTCAAGACGTGGCCCATGTGGAGCATGCCGGTGACGTTCGGCGGCGGGATGACGATGGAATACGCGGGCTTGGCGGACTTCGGATCGGCAGTGAAGCAACCTTGCTTCAGCCAGAAGTCATACCATTTGTCCTCGACGGACTGCGGTTCGTAAGCTTTGGAAATTTCGGTCATGGCTAAAGAATTTTGGAGCAGAAAATAGATTTTAATGGGTGGGATTTGGACGTTTTCGTTCTAAAAAATCCACGTAGTCCACCAAGTCATCGAAGGTCTCGATTTGGATCAAGTCGGCGTTTGGAATTTGAATCTGGAAACGTTTCTCAATGGCATTCAAAAACTGGCACAAACGAACCTCATTTCCTTGGAGTATGTCCTCTTCAATTTTTGAGGCTGGGTTAATTTTTTCTTTTGCAACTTTGCAATCCACTTTCAGCTTAAAAGAAACTCCATCTGCAACCCATCGGCGGATCGCATCCGTCTTGCCTGCCTTGCACGAGGTGAGTGACGATGGGAGCAACGATAGCCGATTATCATCAAACGCTTTTGCAAACATCGGGCGATTGGTTTTCAAGTATTGGGCAAGCAACTGATAAATGTCTTCGTCAAGTTCCAAAAAACGTTGGAATGCATCGTCGAGCAATTTTTTCACCTGTCCGTCTTCCGAACTCGCATAATGAGCGAAAACTTTCGGATCATCGGGAACTTTGGCATCAGGAAAGATATTCCATGTGCTTTGAACCAGTGCGGCTCGTTGTATGGCACCGATTCCAACAAGTGCATCATGAAAGGCCAAGACCGCGCCGGGAGAGGTTTGACGATTGAAGTAAAAACCGTCAAAACCTTCGCAGGCAATGTGCATGCAATCGGAGACTACAAGCGAAAGATTCTTCTCTCCTTCTGTGATGTTGGCTCCGGGATTGAAATACGGATGGGCAATACATTTAGCCAAAAAATCAATCAGGGAAGTTGGTTCTTCCGATGCGATGATCTCATCTACTAAGACAACGGGATATCTGGCGCTGCGTGGTGTCATTGAGCGAGATCCTTTCTGTTTGTTTGCGGTTCGTATGCTTTTGAAATTTCGGACATAGCTAAATAGCCACAGATGCACAGAGTTTACAGAGGGAAAACTATGGTTAAATCCTCGGTGTCTCTGTGGTGAAATTTATTTTTTCAGCAATGCAAATTCCATCGAGTCCACTAGCGCTTCTAGGCTGGCTTCGATGATGTTTTCGCTCACGCCGACAGTGCCCCATTCTCGCTTGCCATCGGTGGATTCGATGAGCACACGCGTCTTCGCCGCCGTGCCGGCCACGCCGTCAAGGATGCGAACTTTGTAATCGGTCAGCGTAATTTTTTTCAACTGCGGAAAAAATTTCGCAAGCGCGAGACGCAGCGCGGCGTCGAGCGCGTTCACCGGGCCGTCGCCTTCTGCCACGGTCTGCGCGAGATTTTTGCCGACGCGGACTTTGACGGTCGCTTCGCAAACAGAACCTTTGGCATCGCGGCGCATGGAGACGTGATAGGTTTCCACCGTGAACGGCAGTTCGCGATGCTTCAGCGCCTTGCTGATGAGCAAGGCCATTGAACCTTCGGCGGCTTCGTATTCGTAACCTTTGTTTTCAAGCTCTTTGACGCGATTGAGAATCGGCTTCAGCTCCGGCGTGTCGTTCGTGAGCTTGAAGCCCAGCTCTTGCGCCTTGATGACGATGTTGCTGCGGCCGGCGAGGTCGCTGATGAGAATGTTGCGCTCATTACCGACGAGCGACGGGTCCACGTGCTCATAGCTGGACGCAAGCTTTTGCACGGCGTTGACGTGTGCGCCGCCTTTGTGCGCGAAGGCAGACGAACCCACCCACGGCAGGCGCGGGTTGTGACGCAAATTCGCGACTTCGTCCACGAACATGGAAAGTTCCTTCAACTTTGCGAGCGACTTCGCGGGCACGGAAGTTTTCTTCAGCTTCAGTGCGACGCAGGGGATGACGCTGGTCAAATTACAATTGCCCGTGCGCTCGCCGTAGCCGTTGATCGTGCCTTGCACATGCACGGCGCCCGCATCGAGCGACGCCAACGCATTCGCGACGCCGAGGCCGATGTCGTCATGCGTGTGGATGCCGATCTTGCAATTCAATTTGGATTTGGCCGTCTTGGTGATGGCGGCGATTTCGCTCGGCAGACAACCGCCGTTCGTATCGCATAGCACCACGAAATCCGCGCCGGCTTTTTCCGCCGCGCGCCAAGTGTCGAGGGCGTATTCGGGATCGAGCTTGTAGCCATCGAAGCCATGCTCGGCGTCGTAGATGACAAACTTGCCGTGGTCTTTCAGAAATTTCACGGTGTCGCCGATCATCGCGAGATTTTCCTCAGGCGTGCAGCGCAACACTTCTTTGACGTGCAGCATGGAAGTCTTGCCGTAAATCGTCACGACGGGCGTTTCCGCTTCGATGAGCAAACGCACTTGGTCATCCGATTCAACCGACACACCTTTTTTGCGCGTCGAACCAAACGCCGCGAGGCGCGCGTTCTTGAATTTCTTTTTCTTCGCCTGTGCGAAAAATTCGATGTCCTTGGGATTGCTGCCCGGCCAGCCGCCTTCAATGTAATGAACGCCAAAAGAATCGAGCTTCTCGGCAATTCGCAGTTTGTCTGCGACCGAGAAATTGATGCCTTCGCCCTGACTGCCATCGCGCAGGGTCGTGTCGTAGATTTCGACTTGGGGTTTCATAATTGTCCGCAAAAAGCGGAGGCACACTATCTCTTAAACGGGCGGAAGTGGCAAACCGGAAAAAGAGATTTGCCGGAGCATTGCGCTTTGGCCGCGTGCAGTTAGATTTCCTGCATGGAAGAATTCGTCGACATCCAATGCCCGTTCTGCGGCCAGACTTTTGGCGTGGTGATTGACACGGGTATCGCGTCACAATGTTTCACGACGGATTGCGAAGTCTGCTGCCGCCCGTTTGAAGTCGTGGCGGAATGCGAGGACGGCGAAATCGTCAGCGCCGAAGTTCGTTCCGCCTGAACAAGCGCCGATTACAACAAATCTTTGTCTGACATCACCTGACTTTGAATTTGTTCCACGATCAGGCGCGCCCGGGTCAAAGCATTGTCCTGCGTCTCGCCAAAAAATGATTTCAACCGCACGCGCACCGCGGCAATAAATTCGCCGTTGCGGTCGTGCAGCGGCAGCGTCATGGACACAATGCCTTTTTCGCGCACAAACGAAACCGTGCCGTCCTTGATGGCTTTTTCTTCCGCGTCCGTGCCGGCTTTGCCGATTTCCGCCGGGTCATTGCTGGCGACGGCGCGTGTCGCACCGTCGGCCTGCGTCGTGTAAATCCGCAACGTGACGATGCGCGGCTGTTTTTTCATGATGTCGTTCACGACGATTTGCGCGGCGGGCACGATGGGCGTGTAATCCACCAGCGTGTCGGTGAAATAACTTACCGTATCTGATTTCGTGCGGAAACCAATCTGACCTTCCGTGAATGAATTATCACCGAGCGCGGGCATCACGGGTTTGTCGTCGAATGAAATGTTGATTTGGTTGCCCTCGCATTGCACGCCGAGTGTATGCCAGTCGCCCGCCGTCACATTCAGCGTTGGTCCGATGGGTTCGGAGCGCACATCGTTCACAACCTTGTAAAATCTGACGTTTTTTCCGAGCGCGCTCGCGCGGACGACGTAGTAGTTCGAAGCGTTTTGATAACGAAAAACCACGCCTGCCATTTGTTCCGTAACGCCGCTGACAATTTTGAACCGCGTGGTGAATTTGAAATTGCGGAATTTCTCGCCCGTGAAAATCAGCATTGGAAAACGTTCGTCCGTCGGGTCGTTGCTTGTTTGTGCCAGCACACCGTGGCGCGCGACGACGAGTGCCTTATCCGAAAGCGGCGCGAGCAGCGGTGGAACTTCCGCCGTGATGATTCGCCAGTCGCCCGGTTGACCGCCGCCCGCGAGC
>Ga0208872_1000492_pt1 | contig 28849 bp, 28 predicted proteins | sample CryBogCBH12Aug08_FD_185508 | JGI IMG/M metagenome (GOLD analysis project Ga0208872, IMG submission 185508) | Freshwater microbial communities from Crystal Bog, Wisconsin, USA - CBH12Aug08 (SPAdes) | ecosystem: Environmental > Aquatic > Freshwater > Lake | place: Crystal Bog, Wisconsin, USA...
GCCAGCGCCGTATCGACGCCCGCGCGCATGTCCAACGGCTCTGTGGCCATCCAGACTTCATCGATCCGGATCAACGCAGCAACTCTCGAAGCCACACCACACACGCCGCAGGATGCGTCGTGGGCCACTCGATCGTCACTTCGGTCGCGCCTTGGCGCAACTGGATCCGGATGGGTGGTTCAGTCGACACCGCTGGCTTCGACTTTGCGATCCGTACCGGAACAAAGGATGGCATGACCGGCAGCTGCGCTGCCGGCCGAGTTCGGCCTTCCGCCTCGATCACCCATCGTCGCAGCAAGTTCGCGTTCAGGCCTCTTGCCAACGCAACCGATGCGATCGAAACGCCAGAATGCTGGCACGCCGCAATCGCTTCGTCTCGAAAAGACTGACTATGTCGCCGCCGTCGCCGGGGCTCGTCAATAATCAACTCACCGCTCTTAGTGTCCACGTGTCCACTTAAACCTGGCGGCAGTGTCCGATCTCAGGCATACAACGCGGTAGATGAGTTCGCCGGACGCTTACCAAAGATCAGAGGAGCACGCTGCTAAGCTGAGTCGCTGAGTCGCTGAGTCGCTGAGTCGCTGAGTCGCTGAGTCGCTGAGTCGTCAGAGATCTTTGGAATCTTGCGATTATGAACTTCGAGATGGCGCGTGATATCTAGAGATACCCACCAATACCTACACATCAGAACGCGTGATCGGACATCTAAATATTGAGTTAGGCACCTATACCCTCGCTGTCCGGCGAGGGGTCGAAGTACCTACGCTCTACGGAGCACCGCCGCCGGAGGAACCTTAGGCCCAATCCGGCTTCGATCAAATCACAGTGGCCGCATCAATGCGTAGAACAGGAGCCAGTCGCGCATACTTGATGTGACTGCATATCGGCCTTCATCAGCGCATTGCGCTCAAATTCGCCTTCGACCTGATCCGGACGAATGCAGGTTTCTTGCGGAAAGCGCGTCCCGATTGTCGCCTCTGTACGACAGAACACATCGATGCCGCTGCGCACACGGGCGTGGTACCCCAGTGATTTCGCCTTGCGAAGGATCTCCGCACTCTTCACATCATCAGAGCTGGCTGCCGTCGATTCTCTTTGCGATGACCCACCCGCTATTGGGGATTCCGCAGCAACGAGCGGTCGGTTTGACGAGACCTCAGCGGTGGAGTTCGGTGTGGTGGCACACCCAACCAGCAACAAAGATGATCCGACCAAGAATGATGCCGAGAGGAGGGTACGCATGATGTCAATCCATTATGGCTTGGTAAGTCACACTAAATGCGTCACGAGCGGGGCGCAAGTAACAACGTCCATTAATTAAGTCGGCGGACCCGATGCGCGCGAGATAGCCCGCGGCCGGTGAGCAAAAATGAATCCAAAGCCGCCGCTTTGATGGTGACCTCAATACCGACGTCCAATCGTGTTTCCGAGTCATCAAGCAATAACCAGGTCTGTCCGTTTTCCAGCGAAACCGTTACATGGCCTTGACGGGTGCCAATGGACGCGACTTTCGCGTGCACCGCGGCGACGGCGTCTGGTGGTGGGCTCGCAGCCGGAAGTCCGAAATGAGCATCCGGCGAGAGGGGCGCAGGGGGCGCAATTCCGCCCTTGGCTTGTGAGTTGATGGAGTTGACGGGTATCGCCGACGCTTTTCCATTCCAATTTGTCCCGATACTTCCCGCGACTGCGTCGTAGCATCGTAGTCGGTCGTCGGGATTGGAAATTGCCTTACAGGACTCGAGATCACCCTGAAGCGAGCGATCCGCGGCTAGACCCATTTGAGCGTTCGCCAAAAGCACAATACATAAAAAGGCATCTGCGGCGAGGTGATGACTGCGTCTCATAATTTCTCTCAGGCCGTAATCGGTCCGTGGTGAAATTCATTATAAGTTTCTGTCGCTACGCGAACCATTTCGCGCTCAATCGGGGTGAGAAGCGGGTTCCAAACGTCGAAAAGCAGGATGGCGCGAGGCAAATCCGAATCGTTCCAAGCTTCGTGATTGATCGAGTCATCGAACGCCCATGCTTTGCCCTGTACCCACTCGCGGGCGTCGCTTCCCACACGGAAACGACACCCCGCAGGCACCACTAGCGGTAAGTGCACGGTCAACCGAGTGTTTGTCACGCCGCTATGTGGCGGAATATGCGTCTTCCCATCCAAAATTGAGAAGAACGCCGTGGGTGCCCGGGATCTGACGGAACACCGAGGTGTTTGCTCTAGAACCGACGCAGTGATTGGGCAGCGCGCTATGTGCTCCAAAAGCGCCTCGCCCTGATTCCAGAGAAAGTACGCGCTCCAGCGGCGAGACTGATTGAGTTCCTTCCACTGATCCAGTGGTACTCCGTCCGGATAAGCTACGTAGGGCTCAAGCCCTTCTCGATCCGTCGTGAATACACTGAGGAATTCTGCGCGGATATCATCCGTTGCAGCCTCCACATCATCGAGCCAAGCCAAATCTTCACGATCAAAAAATTCAATGATAGGAAGACCTGGAAAATGCATAAACGTGGGCTCAGGAACGTAAACTCGACGCCTGCCCGTTAGAATTTCAAAGCAGCGATCCGCCCTACGCCGGTCCGCTGCCGATGCGTTGCAAACAAGAGTCGAGATACGCTCCTGAATCATTTGAAAGAACTCTTCCTGTCCATTTTCTACGACGGAACGAGCCCGCTTGATCGCTTGTTCCACATTGGGCGGGATTACCGCCCCTTCCGGAATCGTAGCTAACGCATTCTGATAAATTTCCACGGCGGCGCGAGTGTTGCCGGTCGCCTCGAGCAGCGCACCTTTCTGTAGCAGGGATGAAAGATGGCGCGGATCAATCGCTAGAGCCTTTTCGATCGCCTCTCTTTCCTCTTCAAAACGACCGAGCTCATGTAAAGCACTCGCGAGATTCGACCAAAGTGCCGGGTGTCGTGGATCTGCCGCAGTCGCTTTCGAAAAACATTCTGCAGCAGCTACGGCATCATTGCGTTGCAATGCGCGTACTCCCAGCTCGTTGTTAACGAACGGATGATGCGGCGCAAAAAACGAGGCACGCGTGAGCAACTGATCGGCCTCCGTCATCCGGCCCGCCGCTGCAGCAGCCCTTGAGGCATGTACCATTCCGACGATATTGGCTTCGTCCGCATTCATCGCTGATGGCTGATTCACTAACAGATTCCTCGCAACGGGGCCTGACGGGACCGTCGGATGTCCGGCCGATATAGAGCGCGCAGGGCTATATTATAGGCGCGGACACGCGACTCGAGGGCTTCACTGTGAGCAACGCCATATGGCAAGTCAAGTAATTGATTTTATTCTAATAAATGCAGCTTCGTTATTGGATTCTCAGCCCCGTGAGTCGATCCGGGTACTTCAGTCGCTCTTTGCAGAAAGTCCGAGTCATCCGGAAGCAACGGTGATCATGTCGAAGGCGTTGCGCGCCATTGGAGAGGGATCTGAAGCGGAAGCTATTCGGCAGCTGGTTATGGCTATCGAGAGTCACCCCAAAGCCGTAGACCTACGCATCGAACTCGCTAAGTGGTATCGCAACGCAGGACAACTGCCTCAAGCGGTCGACGAATTGCGCACGGCGCTTACTTTTAAACCCAATCTCGCGACAGCCTGGCTCGATTTGTCTCGACTTCTGGGCGAGTCTGGCGATTTTGCCGGAGCTGACTCCGCGCGCCGCGAATATTACCATTATGCACCTCGGGATCGTCGATTCTCTGGGGTAGAGCAGGCACTGGCAGACGGTCGCGTTTCGCAGGCAGAGTCTCTGATACGCGCACACCTGAACTCTGCTCCAGACGATCCGGATGCGCTGCGATATCTGGCCGATATTCTCATGCGTCGAGAGCGGCATCCAGAGGCCGAACGTACGCTACGCCGGTGTTTGGAGATTGATTCCTCACATTTGGTAGCCCGTTACGAACTGGCCCATGTTCTGCTGTTCCAGCAAAAAGGTCTTGAGGCAATTGAGATTGCACAAAGGCTCTTCGCGGTAGACCCTGAAAATTTATCCTATCGTCATCTTGAGGCATCGGCACTTATTCTTATCGGCCAGCAAGAGCAAGCCGCAAAAATACTTGAATCCGCCATCAGAGATTTTCCAGACGATGTGACAACTTGGTTGGCGTACGGTCACGTGCTCCGCGGAATCGGTCGCCAATCGGAAAGTATCGATGCATATCGCCGAAGCATTGCCCTCCTACCTGAAAATGGCGAGGCTTACTGGAGTCTAGCCAATCTCAAAACCTTCCGATTTACGACAGACGATCGCTCCGCTATGCGGTTGCAATTGTCGACGCCGAGTCTCTCGCATAATCAACGAGTCCACTTTGAATTTGCACTCGCCAAGTGTCTTGAAGACGATGCAGATTACGCAGAATCGTTCTTACATTATCGGAATGGAAATGCCGAGAGGCGGAAGGTAGATCCATACGATCATCAGGGTGTCGTTGTCGGGGCGCGGCGCTCGAAGAGAGTCTTTACACCGGCTTTTTTTGCGAGTCGGAGAGGCTGGGGATGTTCGTCGAATGAGCCTATCTTTGTGATAGGAATGCCGCGTGCAGGATCCACTCTCATCGAGCAGATACTGGCGAGTCACCCTGCCGTTGAGGGGACTATGGAGTTGCCCCATATCTCGGTTATTGCGACTGAGCTCGGCGGAGGGGTATTAAGTATCGAACAGTCGAGTTATCCCGAACGCCTTATCGAACTGAGCGCAGACACCTTTCGAGAGCTCGGAGCGCGATATTTGCAAGAAACGCGCGTTCACAGGCGACTGGGGCGGCAGCATTTTATCGATAAGATGCCTAACAATTTTTCGCGCCTTGGGTTGATCCACTTGATGTTTCCCAATGCGCCTATCATCGACGCGCGGCGGCATCCACTCAGTTGCTGCGTGTCGGGATTCAAGCAGCTCTTCGCCCGTGGGCAGTCGTTTTCGTACGATCTTGTTGATATCGGTCGGTACTATGCGGAGTACGTGGGCCTTATGGCGCACTTTGATCAGATTTTGCCCGGTCGAGTGCATCGCGTGTATTACGACCAGATGGTTACGAATACCGAAGCTGAAGTGAGGCGTCTGCTGACGTATTGCGGCCTAACGTTTCACCCAGATTGTTTGGCATTCCACCGAAATCCGCGCGTTGTTCGAACCGCGAGTTCAGAACAAGTGCGACGCCCGATCTACCGTGAGGCCATGGACGATTGGCGTCACTTCGCGCCTTGGATCGACCCCCTGCGAGAGGCTCTCGGCACGTTGATCGATGAATACCCGTCAGCAATGGAGGATTCTCGCGACTGACCGAGAAAGTGGTCGTATTCAGTGCGAATTGATTTGGTACTCGACCGTGTCGCCTGGGGCCACGCCGAGAGTTCGTGACATTCCTCCGTTTATCTCCAGCACAGCATTAGACGCACCGCCCGAAGGGATCGCTGTCAGGGATTGTGGGATGGCATTCTCGGCGACGCGTACCACTCGATGGTCGGGTCCAACGTAAATAATATCCAGAGGCACAAACGTGTTTTTCATCCAAAAGGTGAGTAAATCGGGTTGATCGAAAAGGAACAGCATTCCCTGGGACTTCGCTAGGGACTTGATGTACATCAGTCCCTGCTCTCGGCGGTCATCGGTTGCCGCTACCCAGACGTTAAATTTACGGTCCGGGTGGCGGCCCTTGAGGATCACTGTTCCGGTCGGATACCGCTCTAGCGGTTCAGCAGTTACGCCAATCGCCTGACCCGCGTGAAGCGAGGTCAGCGCAATCAATGCGACATGTATCAATACATTATTGATTTTGCTTATCATTTTTCCACCGTCTGACGTCGGTATGCGGCCGGATAACCGCAGCATGGCATCATTCAAAACGGCATGACAAGTCGCAGGCTTTATGCGGCTTAGGCTAACGATGGATCGGAACGGGTGGCGGCGCTATACGCGCCAGAATCACGGCGCCGAGCGGCGGCAGTCGCACGCGTGCGGAGTAGGGCTCTCCCATCGCGGGGTCCGGGTGCGCCACGACAGCACCTAAATTACCCACATCCGTGCCGCCGTAATGGCGTGAGTCGGTGTTCAGGCATTCAAACCATGGGCCACCCGTCGGCAATCCAACGCGATACTGCTCACGCGGTACTGGCGTGCCGTTGAGGATGATGACGAGTCGGTCGGATTCGTGACGCCGTTCGAGAATGTGGATGGAGCGCAGATCGTCGCGGGCGTCGATCCAGCGTGTGCCGGCGCTCGTGCGGTCGTCGTGGATCAGGGCGACGTGCGATCGGTAGAGACGGTTGAGGTCCGTGATGAGCCGCTCCAGCCCTTGCACCTCGGGCAACAGACGCCGCTCCCACGGCAGTGGGTTTTGGTGACTCCATTCCACCGGGTTCGCCAGTTCCGTCCCCATGAACACTAATTTCGCTCCCGGATGGACCCATTGCCACGCGAGGAGGAGACGCAGATTGGCCATCTGCTGCCAGTCATCGCCGGGCATCCGGCCGATCACCGAGCGCTTGCCGTGGACCACCTCGTCGTGGCTGAGCGCCAACACGCCCCGTTCAGACCGCGAGTACTCCACGATCTTGGGCAATACCGTGTGATGATGGCGGCGAAACAGGGGGTCCTCGCTGAAATAACGCAACGAATCGTGCATCCAGCCGAGGTTCCACTTGTAGTCGAAGCCTAGGCCTCCTTCCGACACGGGCTGCGTCACGCCGGGGTATAGCGACGAGTCTTCTGCAATGAGAAGCACCCCTGGAAAATCGCGGTGCAATGTTTCGGTCAGTTCCTGCAGAAACGCAATGCCCTCGAGATGCTCCGGCCCCCCGTGGGCATTGGGCGACCACATACCGTGCGGGCGATCGTAGTCGCGGTAGAGCATCGCCGCGACCGCGTCGATGCGCAGTCCGTCCACGTGATACTCCTCCAAGAAACGGCGCGCGCTCGCCAACAGAAACGCACGCACTTCCGGACGGGTCAAATCGAAGACCAGCGTGCCCCAGACTTGATGACGTCCGTGGATCGGATCGTCGTATTCGTACAGCGGCGCACCGTCGAATTGCGCGAGGGCTGCCTCGTCGCTGGCGAAATGGCCCGGTACCCAATCGAGGATGACGCCGAGGCCCACGCGATGGAGTCGGTCCACGAAGCCTCGAAAATCATCCGGTGTCCCGTGACGATGGGTCGGTGCGTGGTACCCCGTCGTCTGATAGCCCCACGAACCCTCAAACGGGTGTTCCGTGATGGGCAGGAGTTCCACGTGGGTGAAGCCCAGCGGCGCCACGTGCCGGACAATGCGCTCGGCCAGTGCCGCGTAACTGGCCGACTCGGCCGGTCGACGCAAAAAGGAGCCCAGGTGCAGTTCGTAAATGCTGAGTGGCGCGCTCGCTGGCCGCGCGGCGCGCTGTTGGACCCACTCGGCATCTTCAAAGCGGTGGTGCGACGGACCGGGCACCCGGGCGCGCCAACCCGGGCGCGGCTCGAACGTGCGGCCACTGGGGTCGGTGTGCCAGATCCGCGCACCGTTCGCGAGGACGAGCTCAAAGCCATAGGCCGTGCCGGCCGATACGTCGGGTACGAAGAGGGACCAGACACCGGCGGTCGGATGCCGGTACATCGCCAAAGGCCCGCCGGGGAGCGTGAGATGCACTCCGGTTGCCCTCGGCGCCCAGACGGCAAAGCGGGTGCCGGTCACGCCATCGCGGACGATGGATTCGGCGCCCAGGTAGTTGGCGCCCACGGCCAAACCAGCGCTGAGCGGCTCCCAGTCGGCGTCCTCAAAGGGCAGGCCGAAGGCATAGGGGTCGTGACGGCGGTGGCGGACGCCGTAGCGATCGGTCCATTCGATGCGGTAATACGTGGGCAGCGTGGAGCTCGATCCCAGCCACGCGTACACCGCGGTGTCCCCGCAGCGGGTCATGCGACGACGTCCTTCGAGGCTCACGTCGCTGACGTCCCCGCCGACATAGGTCAATACGAGCGTATAGCGGCCACTGAGGTGACGGCCGAGCGTCGTGCGCACGGCGTCGCCCTGACCGGCGGTGATCGCCTCAATGGCGCTCTGCCATTGCTGTAGTGCTTTTTGTAGCGCGGCCGTCATCATTCCGTGGCTTGCAGGGGTCTCTGCGCACGGTAACATAGGGCGAAAAAAGGAAGGACCCCCGATGACCGAGCGCGCTCCATCGACGAGTTCCGGACGGTACGTTTCCCGCCTGACGAGTGGGACGCTCGCTATCATTATGGCGGGAGGGCGTGGCGAGCGGCTGAAGCAATTGACCGCCAGTCGAGCGAAGCCGGCCACACCGTTTGGCGGCAAGTTCCGCATCATCGATTTCGTTCTATCCAACTGCGTAAATTCCGGTATTCGTCAGATCGCGGTACTGACGCAATACAAAGGGCAGTCCCTGATTGAGCATGTACAGCGCGGCTGGGGATATCTGCGCGGTGAGTTCGGTGAATTCGTCAGCGTGATCCCCGCACAGCAGCAAATGGGGCCGCACTGGTATCAGGGCACCGCCGATGCGGTGTATCAAAACCTCGAATTCATCCGCTCGCATGCCCCTAAATACGTGCTGATCCTCGCCGGCGATCACATTTACACGATGGACTACGGTCCCATGATCGCGGCGCACGTCGAAAAAAATGCGGACGTTTCGATCGGTGTTGTGGAAGTGCCGAGGGATTTGGCGCGGGAATACGGTGTCCTGTCGGTCGATGAGTCCAATCGCGTCATCCGCTTCAACGAGAAGCCGAAAGACCCGGAGACCGTGCCCGGACGACCGGATATCGCGTTGGCGTCGATGGGTATCTATATCTTCAATGCGGATTTGCTCGACAGCATGTTGACGGCCGATGCCACGCAGTCGGGCTCGGCTCACGATTTTGGTAAGAACATCATCCCGGCGGCGCTCGACAGTCGTGCGGTGTATGCCTATGCGTTTCAGGACGTCCGTACCAACGCGCAGGCCTATTGGCGTGACGTGGGGACGTTGGACGCCTATTACGAAGCCAATATGGAGCTCGTACACGTTCGTCCCGAACTCAATATTTACGATGATGCGTGGCCGATTTGGACGTACCAATTGCAGCGTCCGCCCGCCAAATTTGTGCTCGACGATCCGTCCTCGGGACGGACGGGCTATGCCATCAATTCGATGGTCTCCGCGGGCTGTATCATTTCCGGAGCGAGCGTGCGCGAGTCGTTGCTGTTTTCCGACGTGCGTGTCGAAGAATGCGCGACGGTGGAGCGTTCGGTCCTGCTACCGCGCGTCTCGATTGGACGGGGCTGTGTGATTCGCCGGGCGATCCTCGATGAGGGTTGTCACGTCCCGGACGACATGCACATCGGCGTCGACGCGTATACGGATGCGAGCCGGTTTGAGGTCACGGAAAACGGTGTCGTACTGGTGACACCACAAATGCTGCAGGCGCTCGCCTGAGCCGATAGTCTGGGCGTTCTGAGTATTCAGGACGCCCAACCCCACTTGTGAGAGCGGCGTCACCCGTGGCGCCGCGCCGAGGATGTTGAATGTCGATACTGAATTCGAAGGTTTTGAATCGCCGCCGCGCAGGCGTTCTGTTGCATCCGACATCCTTGCCGGATGCGCAGTACGGGGCGCTGGGACAGGCGGCACGCAACTTCGTGGAATGGCTGCGAGTCGGTGGTTTTACGGTCTGGCAATTCCTGCCGCTCGGCCCCGTCGGTTCGGATCGCTCTCCCTATTTTGCGCGATCCAATCATGCCGGCGACCCTGGGTTGGTTGATTTGGCGACGCTCGCGCAGGACGGATTGATTGCACACGAACGACTGGGTGCGGTGAGTCGCGACGAGTTACTCGCCGAGGCGACGCTTGCGCTGCAGGCGCCGGGCCCACGGCGCGAGGCCTATGAGACGTTTCGTGCGGAAGCGGCCCACTGGTTGCCCGATTACTCGTTGTTCATGGCCGTACAGGCGCGGGAGTCGGGACGTCCTTGGTGGCAGTGGCCGGAGGCCTTACGCGACCGTAACGCGGCCGCGCTTCGTAAGGCGCGGCGCGAACTGGCGGTGGAGATCGCCCGCATCGAGGCCTGTCAGTACTTTTTCTACACCCAGTGGGGTGCGTTGCGCCGCTATGCCGCCGATCGCGGCGTGCTGCTGTTCGGTGACGTGCCCATTTACCTGGCGCCCGACAGCGTCGAGGTGTGGGCCCACCGCAAGCTCTTTCAACTGGACGACGCCGGCTTGCCGACGGCGGTGGCCGGTGTGCCGCCCGATTATTTTTCGGTCGACGGTCAACTCTGGGGTAACCCGCTGTACCGCTGGGAAGAGCATCAGCGGACGCGTTTCCAGTGGTGGATTGAGCGCTTGCGGGCGCAGTTTGCGCTCTTTGATCTGGTGCGCATCGATCATTTCCGCGGTTTGGAGGCGTATTGGGCGGTGCCGGCCGGTGCTCCGACGGCGGCCACCGGTGAATGGCGTAAGGCGCCAGGGGAAGCCCTGCTTGCGGCGGCACGCAAGGCGTTCGGTACGTTGGAAGTGGTTGCTGAAGACTTAGGCGTGATCACGCCCGAGGTCGAGGCGCTGCGGGATGGCCAACACCTGCCGGGTATGCGCATCGCACAGTTTGGCTTCGACGGTGCCGATACGAACGTCCATGTGCTGCATAACTGGACGGCGAATGCGGTGGGGTACACCGGCACGCACGACAACGATACAACGCTGGGTTGGTTCCGCCATCTGGATGGCGATGCGCGTCAGTTTGTGGCCGACTACGTGGGGACATCGCAGGACGATGTCGTTATCGGGATGTCGCGCGCCGTGCTGGCGTCGGTGGCACAGTTGGCGGTCATCCCGATGCAAGACTTGCTCTGCTTGGGCACGGACGCCCGGATGAATTTGCCGGGTACTATAGAGGGGAACTGGCTATGGAAATTCTCGTGGCACGAGGTTCCGTCTTGGCTGGCCGATCGCTGCCTGCGTTGGAATCACCTGTACGGTCGCGTATGACGCTGCGTCGCGCGACGGCCGGTGTTTGCCTCGTCGCGCTGACCGCGCTCGGCGGATGCGCTCTCACGCCCCATTTTGAGAAGCCGACGCTGGCGGTGCGGCACGTCGATGTGGAGAGCGCGAATTTCACGGAGCAGCACCTGCGTGTACACGTGCGGGCGCACAACCCGAATAGGATTGATCTACCGATCCACTCCATTCGTTACGACGTTGCGCTCGGCGGAGAGCCATTGGGGCGGGGTGAAACCGACAGTGCGTTCGTGGTGCCTGCGCGAGGCGATGCCGATTTTTCCATGACCGTGACGACCCACCTCGCCACCGTGCTCGTGAAGCTGCTGCCGAAACTGAAGGACGGCGGCCACGGATTGGAATACCACATTGATGGGACGGTTCGAACGGACCTCGCGTGGTTCCGCGAGTTTCCTTTCGACGAGCACGGCAAACTCTAACGCGCTCAGGCGGGGCCGACGAGTTTTTGGTACGCCTCGATATAGGCTTGGCCTTGGCGCGCCCACGAGTAATCGAGGGCCATCCCATTCTGCATCATGCGCGACCAATGGGGCGTGCCGAAGAGGCTCAGCGCTTGGTCGATCGCTCCGCGCAGCGCGCCCGGGGTATAGGCATCAAAGACGAAACCGTCGCCCCATCCCGACTCTGTCGAATAGGCGGTCACCGAATCCGCCAATCCGCCGGTGCGCCGCACGATCGGTACGGTGCCGTAGCGCAGACTGTACATTTGATTGAGCCCACAGGGCTCATAGAGCGACGGCATCAGAAACGCGTCGGACGCCGCCTCGATCCAATGGGCGATCCGTTCGTTGTACCCGCGCGTGAAATGCACGCGACCGGGGTAGTCATCGGCCAATCGCGCAAAGAATGCTTCGTAGCGCGGTTCGCCCGAGCCGATGGCCACGACGGCGCAGTCGGCGTCATTGAGGACATCCGGCAGGACGGACTCCATGAGATCGATGCCTTTCTGGGACACCAACCGAGTGACGACGCCGAACAACAGTGTCTTGGGACCGAGTGCGAGCGCCAAGTTGCTGGCCAAGGCGCGCTTTGCCGTCGTCTTGCCCGTGAGATCCGCTGCGCTGTAACGCTGGCCGAGAAAGCGATCGTTCTGTGGATCCCAGTCGTTATAGTCGACGCCATTCAGAATGCCTATGACCGCGGGTCCGCGCGCACGCAGGAACGGGTCCAAGCCGGCGCCATAATCCGGCGTGCAGATTTCCTTGGCATACGTCGGGCTGACGGTCGTAATCAAATCGGCGTACATCACACCGTGCAACATGGGATTGACGCGGCCATCGCGCAGATCGTCTTGGTGCAGCATCCAGTTGGCGGAGCCCAATGACAAATCGCCGGACTCGACCGACCAGAACACGCCTTGATAGCCGATGTTGTGAATCGTGAGCACCGACCGCGTGGCCGAAAACAAGCGATCCCACGCATAGTTGGTGCGCAAATAGAGCGGTGCGAAGGCGGTGTGCCAGTCGTTGCAATGCAGAATATGGGGCGCGAAGGCCATGTGTTGCGACACCTCGAAGGCGGCGCGTGTCAGCAATAAGAAGCGACGGTGATCATCGGGATGACCGTAGATGCCGCTCCGATCAAACAGGGCGGGACAGTCGATAAAATGAATGGGTTGCCGAGTTCCGGCTGGCGTGCCGACAAGGACGCGGTAGTCATATCGGTGTTCGCCGAGTTGGAGCGACAGGCCCTCGAGGGCCGGTTGTACGTGGAGCCCCGTGCGATTGAGATCGCGATACCACGGCAGGAAGACACGGACATCGTGGCCCTCGCCGTGCAGGTACTGACACAGCGCTGCGCTGACATCGCCCAAGCCACCGGTCTTCGCCAGCGGCGCATACTCGGCGGTGCTGAAGAGAACTCGATAGGCCATCGGCCGAGTATAACCAACGGATTGTGAATATCCGTGTTGGTGTTGCTCAGGCGCTTTCGTAGATTACGTAGTGCTTAGCGCAGTCTTCGATGGTTTCCCACGTGCCGCGGAATCCTGCCGGAATGACGAACGCATCGCCGGCGCGAAATTCTAGCGCGGCACCGTCGCTCGAGGTGAGACGGACGTGGCCGCGCGTCAATACGCAGTACTCGTGCTCGGTGTATTGGATCTGCCAGCAACCGACGGTACTCGTCCATAACCCGGCATGAAATTTTGCATCGTCGCTGGAGTAGCGATTGTCGACCGACGTGACTGGCTCGCCGCTGACGATTCGATCGGCGGCGACGGTGGCGGACTCGGGCGAACCCGGGCGCTGAAAACTGATAATGGCGGGCACGCTCATGGTGTTTTGGGCGAGCCGTCCGAAGCGCCGCTTTTCGTATCGGTAGCGTCCGAGGCGGGGGGCGGCGCCGACGGACGCCGTCCGCCCGGCATGAAGGTTGACACCATCTGTTCTTGAATCTTGGTCCAATAGTCCAGATTCTGCTTGGCGATGTCCGCCAACGGTCCCACCGGCGTTTGGCTCATCATTTTGGCGACCTGCACCTGCAGCTTTTCCTGCTGCAGGGAGAACGCTTCAACGCTCTTTTCCAGATAGCGCGTCATGAAATCCTGGAGTCCGTTGCCGTAGAACCGAATGATCGACTCCAGCACCTGACTCGACAGAATGGGCTTACCGAACTGTTCTTGCTCGGCGATGACTTGTAGCAGGATCAAACGGGTGATGTCGTCCCCCGTCTTGTCCTCCACCACACGCACTTTCTCACCCTGCACAATGAACTCTCGAATGTCATCGAGCGTGACATGGCGGGACTGCGACGCGTCGTAGAGGCGTCGGTTGGCGTATTTTTTGATGAGGCGCTCTGGCTGGGTCATGGCGCCAGTCTAGCGCGTTCGCACGCGTAATTCTCGCAGTGCAAAACAGGGCGGCTGGCCGGCGGTAAGCCCGGCGGAGCAGCCTGAAATAAGATGGGACGGGCGGCACTAGGCACACCCGTCCCGAGGGGGGTCGTTACACCCGCTCTCCCCGAATTGGGGGACCGGGCGAGAAACCTTAGGCCGCGTCAGCGACCTTCGCAGTCTTCGCCTTGAAGTCCGCCGAGGCTTGGTCAAACCAGCTCGTGTAGTTCGCGCGGATTTCATCGGCGAGCTTGGTCAGTTCCTGAGTGCGCTGCGTCTGACGATCCACATAGGTCTGAGCCAGCGCGGTCTGCGACTTGAAGTACTCCGGCACTTCCGTCGTCGCGACGCCGGTCTGCAGCGCAGCAATCGAGTACTCCAACGCATCGCCAGCGACGCCATACTGATGGCGGGCCAACTTCTCGAACGACTGGATCGACAACGCAGTCAGGCGGGTCATCGGCTCGGCAAACTTCTTGCTCTGCTCAATGAGGGCATTGATTTCGGCGGTCGGGTTCGTCATCGTGAGGCTCCTAAGGGGCTTGTTGCAGTGCAGTATACACGTTTATTTTTGCAGCGCAACAAAAACTTACTCTGATCTGAAAGGCTATTTTAAACAACGGGTTGTTCGGATGGTTCGAGGGAATCGAGCGTCTTTTGCGGTGCGGGAGCCGCGATGAACACGGACGCGGGTCCGGGTGATGTGGGGGGCTTTGCCGCGCTGTACGCCCAATGGGCCTCGGCGCTGCGCCCGTCCACCGGTACGCTTGACCCAAACACGATCGCTCCGGAACTGCTCAAACTGCTGCAGTCCCATGGTCCGTTTCGGGAAGGGCCAACGCTTCCGCCCGAGGGCATTCCGCCGGGTCGGTGGCGGGCAACGCTCGCGCCCTGGTTGCACGCCGCGGAATCCGCGTACCAACAATGGGCACGATCGGCCGCCGCGGCGGATTTAGTCGGGGCAGCCGTTCGGGCGGCGGTGGCCCATCACCCCCACCTTCCAGCCGACTGGTCGCGCGGTGTCGGTGCAGACGCTTCGGCGTGGGCGGCATTGGGGCTGCCTGCGGAGGGTATGCCTCGGACCTTGGTCTGGGAGGAGGGCGCGGCGCGCGTCTTCCGCTACGGCGATGCAACGGCTCGATCGACGCCACTGCTGATCGTCTACGCCCTGATCAATCGACCGTCGATCCTCGATCTGGAGGCCGAGCGATCGATGATCCGCGGATTGGTCGCGGGTGGACGTGCCGTCTATCTGCTGGAGTGGGGCGACCCTCGGCCCGACGCGCCGGGGTGGACGTGGTCCGAGCTGGTCCTTGGCACTCTCGACCGCGCCGTACGCACGGTGGCAGGTCGGCGAACGATCGACTTGATGGGCATCTGTCAGGGGGGCGTGTTCGCGCTGTGCTACGCCGCTCTCGTGCCGCGCCGAATCCGTCGACTGGTCACGCTGGTCACGCCCGTGGACTGCCAAACCCCGGACGACTTGTTGTCCCATTGGATGCGACGTCTGGATGTAGGCCCGATGGCCCTATCGCAGAGCGTCATTCCTGGGGCGGCACTGGCGGCGGTCTTCCAGGCCTTGGCGCCCTATCGCCTCGGGCTCGGAAAATATCTGGACCTCTTGGATCACGCCGATGATCCTCACTGGGTGCAGCGATTTCGCCGAATGGAGCGGTGGGTTCACGACAGCCCCGACCAGCCCGCCGCCCTGTGGGCGGATTTTGTGCAGCGTTGTTATCAGCAGAATCAACTCCTACACGGCACATTGACCTTGGGCGACCGAACGGTCGACCTGGCCCGCATAGAGGCGCCACTGCTGAACGTGTATGCGCTCGATGACCATATCGTCCCGCCGGCGGCCTCGCGCGCGTTGGCGGGACTGACCCGATCCAAGCGCTATGACGAAATGGCCGTGCCCACGGGCCATATCGGCATTTTTGTGAGTCAGCGCGCGGCCGGCTTGCCGGCACGGATTGCCGAATGGCTGGCGCGTCGTTGAGCGGGCCATTCGGCTATCATCCGTGTCCACTTCATCGGAGGCACGGGCATGTCACTCGAAACAGTACGCGCGGAATTGGGCACCCAGATCGGTCAAGATATCCACGTCAGTGACTGGATCGAGATCACGCAAGAGCGGGTGAATGCGTTCGCGACCGCCACCGACGATCACCAGTGGATACACACGAATCCAGAGCGGGCGGCCGCCGAATCACCGTGGAAGACCACCATCGCCCACGGATACCTGACGCTATCGCTCTATCCGATGATTCGCGGGATCGTTGAGGAAGGCCGCCCGGCGTTTCCGGGGTTGCGCCAAGTCATCAACTACGGGCTGAACAAATTACGCTTCACCAATGCCGTCAAGGTCGGCGCGCGGGTCCGCGGCCGCTCCAAACTGGTCGCCATTGATGATTTCAAGGGCGGATTCATGTTGACCGAAGAATTCACCATGGAAATTGAGGGCGAGAAGAAGCCAGCCTGCATCGGCGAAATTCTGATGCGCTATTACTTCTAACGGCGACCGACCGAACGGCAGCCGCCGCGCAATTGCGCAGCGGCTGTTTTGTTTTCTTGAGCAAAAACAGCGTATTGAGGGTCGTCTGGCGAGCGCTTTGGCCGCTGTTCGGGTAGACTAGGACTGTCCCCGACCCGTCCGTGCCTCCTCGCCTGAGGGCGCCGGTGCCCCCGATGGGCCTGTGGTCGGGCGGACGAGGAATCATGGCCGCTAGCCCTTACCAGCAACTCGAGGACGAGTTCCGTCGCTTACACGCCTTTCGGGGCGCACTGGCCATTCTGCGCTGGGACGCTGCCGTCGTGATGCCGAGCGGGAGCGCCGATGTCCGCGGCGAACAACTCGCCGCCCTCGAAACCGAATGTCACGCCATTCTGACATCGCCCAAAGTCTCGCGATTAATAGAGCGGGCTCAGGCTAGTGTCGGCGCACTCGAGGATTGGCAAGTCGCCAATCTCCGTGAGATGCGGCGGCAACGCGATCATTCGCTGGCGATGCCAAACGCCTTGATCTCTCGCTTGGCCAAAGCGACCGCGCGTGCGGAGGCTCACTGGGCGGATGCGCGTCGGACGCGCCGCTACGCCGACGTGGCGCCGTATCTGGCCGAAGTCGTGGCGCTGACCCGAGATCGCGCTGCGATGCTCGGGCACCATTTGGGTCTGGACCCGTACGACGCGCTGTTGGATGAATTCAGTCCCGGCATGTTGGTGGCCGATATCGATCCGCTGTTCAAAGCCTTAGGCCGCCGCCTACCTTCACTGGTACAAGAGAGCTTGGCCTTACAAGTCGTGCCGATGCCACTGGAGGGCAATGTGTCCTCGGATCGTCAGCGCGCACTCTGCGTCGAGGCGATGAAGGCGCTGGGGTTCCCGTTTGACCGCGGCCGCCTCGATGAGTCCGATCACTCCTTTACCGAAGGGATTCCCGGTGACTTGCGCGTGACCACGCACTTTGACGCCACCGATCCGTTCCAAGGTCTATTGGCGGCGCTGCACGAAACCGGTCACGCGCTCTACCAGCTGGGCTTGCCCCCCGAATGGCGAGATCAACCGGTCGGGCGCAGTCGCGGGCTCGCGTTGGAAGAGAGCCAGTCGCTGCTACTCGAGATGTGTGTGGTGCGAAGTCGGCCGTTCTTGTCGTTTCTGCAGCCGATGCTGGAGCGTCAATACGGCGTCGCCGGTCCAGCGTGGCAGGTCGATAATTTATATCGCCATTTGACCCGTGTGCACGCGAGTCCATTGCGTATCGATGCGGATGAGTTGACCTATTTGGCGCACGTCTTGCTCCGCTACGAGCTGGAGCAGCAATTAATCGACGGTACGCTGGAGGCATCGCAGCTCGCCGACGCGTGGAATGACCACGCGCAGTCTCGCCTCGGCGTGCGGCCGCGTGATGACCTCGAAGGGTGTCTCCAAGACGATCATTGGGCGGTCGGTCAGTTTGGCTATTTTCCGGCGCATGCGTTGGGTGGCTTAATTGCCATGCAGCTCTGGGAGGCGATTCGAGCGGATGTGGAGGATCTTGATGCGTCCATCGCACGAGGTGACTTCACCGCGTTGAACGCGTGGTTGCGGTCGAATGTGCACGGCGTCGGTGCTCGCTCCAACGTACATGACCTTGTGAAGGACGCGACCGGGCAGCCGTTGTCTGCATGGCCGGCTCTGCGTTATCTCGAAGCCAAATACCTTGAGCCGCGGTAATGTCGGTCGTTGAGCCCTCTGTCGGCACCGAGGTGAGCGACACGTCATCGTCGTTGCCGAGACCGTCGCGGACGTTCAAAAAACTACAAGCCGAACTGCGCGGCATGGTGGGCAAGGCGATAGCCGATTACGGGATGATTGCGGAAGGCGACCGCGTCATGGTCTGCCTATCCGGCGGCAAGGACTCCTACACGATGCTGGACTTGCTGCTGTCTTTGCAGCGCAGTGCGCCCGTGCGGTTTGAGTTGGTGGCTGTCAATTTGGATCAAAAGCAGCCCGGGTTTCCGGCGCACATCTTGCCCGACTATCTCACTCGTCTGGGCGTGTCGTGGCACGTCATCGAGCAGGATACGTATTCTGTTGTAAAACGCTTGATCCCCGAAGGCCGCACTATGTGCAGCTTGTGTTCGCGGATGCGACGCGGCGCCTTGTATCGTTGGGCGGATGAAAACGGGATCACTAAGATTGCATTGGGTCACCACCGCGACGACATTCTTGAAACGCTGTTTTTAAACTTGTTTTATGGTGGCAAGCTCAAAGCGATGCCGCCGAAATTGCGTTCTGATGACGGTCGCCACATCGTCATCCGGCCACTGGCGTATGTGCCGGAGCGTGACATCGCCCGCTACGCGAGGGCGCGCCAATTTCCGATCATTCCATGCACTTTGTGCGGATCGCAGGCGAATCTACAGCGTGAAGTCATCGGCAAAATGCTCACAACGTGGGAACGAGAGTTCCCCGGTCGCATCGAGTCCATTTTTGCCGCCATCCGCGACGTGTCGCCGTCCCAATTGGCCGACCCCCGGTTGTTTGATTTCATGGGACTGGATGTCCGCCGAGAGTCGGCTGACGACGTATGAGTGAGCCGAGTGGGGAGTCGGATCACGCGGCCGCGGAGCAACTGCGCGATCGATTCCGGGGGATGCTTCTGGGGCTGGCGTTGGGTGATGCGCTCGGTGCTGCCGTGCAACATCGTCGGCCGGGCACGTTCAGTCGAGTGGGCGATTTGCTGGGAGGCGGTCCCTACGATCTTCCGCGCGGCGCCTGGAGCGACGATGCGGCGACGGCGCTGCTGTGCGCGGATTCCGTCATCGATTGCGGTGCGCTGCAGCTGGGCGATGTGATGGATCGCTGGGATCGTTGGCGCCGCAATGGGCTCGGTTCGTCGACCGGCCGGTGCCTCGGCATTTCCGCGGCCATGGCAGCGGCGCTCTCGCCTGCCGGGAGTGCCGTCGCAGATCGCGTGGTGGATGCGGAGCCCTTCCCACGTGCGGCGGTGGTGGCAGCGTTTGAATTTTCCGAACCCAGCGGCGCTGCTGGCGCCGCACGCGCCCTCGCTAACCTCACGCACACATCTCCGACCGTGCTGGATGCAACCGGCGCGTATGCCTTGGCGATCGTCGCCGCGCTGCACGGAACGCCCAGCCATGCGCTGATGGACGATGATCCCCGCATTACTGCGATGACGTCCCCGGAGTGGATGCCCACAGTTACCGCCGTGCGAGCTGCCGTTCGGCTGCAAGCGTCCAACGTGGCTGACGTACCGCCGTCCGGTGGCGATGCGCTCGGCATGTTGTCGTTGGTGTACCACGCAACGCGGAACACCCAATCCTACAAAGAAGCCATATTGGTCGCTGTAAACACAGGACGCAGCTCGGACGTTGCGGGAGCGGCAACGGGTGCGCTGGCGGGGGCACTGTACGGCGCGCATTCGCTGCCGCCCCATTGGCTCGCCGCGCTGATCGATCGGTCAGTCATTGAGGCATGTGCGGATCGACTCCTCGTCGCGGCACTGACACGCTTAATGGAAGAGCCGCCCGGACAATCGGCGTGAGAACACGCTGCGGTGGGCGGACGAGGTCCATGCGCGAGTGTGTTGTCATCGATGATCGGTAAGGCTCGAAACATGAAGCCCAAACGCATTCTCGTCATCATGCACGAGAGTCTGATCCCGCCGGCTACGCTCGAGGGAATGTCACAACGCGATGTTGATGAATGCCGGACGGAATTCGACGTTGTCAGCCACCTGACGTCGGCCGGTCACGACGTTCGGTGCCTCGGCGTTTACGACAGTCTGACGGATCTCAAGCGCGCCATTCGGGATTGGCAGCCGAACATTGTCTTTAATTTGCTCGACGAGTTCGATGGTCTCGTCGCGCAGGATTTCCACGTAGTGTCTTTTCTTGAGTTACTCAAGCAGCCGTATACCGGATGCAACCCGCGTGGCTTGATGTTGTCCCGAGACAAGGTGCTCACCAAGCAGCTCTTGGCCTATCACCGCATCCCCACCCCGCAATTCGCCGTATGTAAGAGAGGTGAAAAAATCCGCTTGCCCTCACGGCTGCGCTACCCGCTCTTCGTTAAGTCCGCGACCGATGACGCCTCGTTGGGCATCGCGCAGGCGTCCATTTGCGGCGACGTCGCGAGTCTTCGGCAGCGTATCCAATTCGTGCATGAGCAGGCGTCGAGCGACGCGTTGGTGGAAGAGTACGTTGAGGGGCGCGAAATTTATGTCGGTGTACTCGGAAATGAGCGGCTTCGAACCTTACCGATTTGGGAATTGAAATTTGGCAATCTCCCCGAAGGGGGTGCGCCGATTGCGACGCGGCGCGTCAAATGGGATCGGCGCTATCAAGCTCGTCACGGCATATACACAGAAGCCGCGCACACTCTTCCGGAAGGTGTAGTGGCGGAATTGCACCGCTTGACGCGGCGCATTTATCGCGCGCTCCACTTGACCGGATACGCGCGGGTCGATTTTCGGGTGATGGCGGATGGTCGCGTTTTTGCGCTCGAGGCCAACGCGAACCCGATTTTGTCGCAAGAAGAGGTGTTTGCGCGTTCCGCGCAATTGTCGGGTCTGAGTTACGATGACCTGCTTGCCCGACTGCTATCCCTCGGGACTCATTATCAGGCCACCTGGAGGGTGGGCGGAGTGTGATGCATGAAGTTATTTGAATATATTCGTGAGGTGCCGGATTTCCCAAAGCCGGGCGTGATCTTCAAAGATCTGACGCCGCTCATGGCAGATCCCGCAGCGCTCGAGGATTCTATCGCGCGACTGATAGCCCCCTTTCGGGGTGAGCCCATTGACCTCGTGGCGGGTATGGAAGCTCGCGGTTTCATCTTCGGCGCACTCGCTGCCAAAGCGCTCGCCTGTGGTTTTGTTCCTCTGCGCAAGCCGGGCAAATTGCCCGGCGCGACCGAAACCGTCAGTTACGATCTAGAGTACGGGGCCACCGCATTGGAAGCCCATCGGGACGCATTCAAGGGGCGCCGCCGTGTGTTGGTAGTGGACGATGTATTGGCCACTGGCGGCACCGCTGCGGCGGCCGTTGCCTTGGTCGAAAAGCTGGGCGGCGAGGTGGTCGGCTGTGCCTTTCTCCTCGAGCTTATCGCATTGGACGGGCGGTCAAAATTGCCGGGGCGCCGAGTGCAATCGGTGTTGTCCGCTTGAGCGCCCGCTCCGTCATTTCGGCGTTGACGGTCTACCCGGTCAAGTCCGCGAGGCCGGTTTCTCTCGCGACGGCGAGGGTGGGTGCGCGGGGTTTGGTGGGCGATCGGGATTGGATGATCGTGGACGATCGCGATCGCTTTGTCTCGCAACGAACGCTGTCGTTGATGGCCCAATTGTGTGTCACGGCGCGTCCCGAGGGCGTGAGCTTGACGGATCCGGCGGGCGCGACATGTTTCATCGAAACGCCTCACTCGGGCGACTGGCGGACGGTGGATATCTGGGGCGACCTGGTGCGGGCCCGCGACGCCGGCGACTCGGCGGCTCAGTTTCTCAGTGAGGCGTTTTCTCGTCCGCTGCGATTGGTTTGGATGCCTCCGGATACATTACGGCCGGCGGACCCAACCTATGCCGGTCGCGCGGACGTGCCGGTCTCGTTTGCGGACGGATTTCCCATTCTGCTCGCCAATGCGGCGTCGCTCGAAGAGCTCAATCGACGTTTACCGTCGTCGGTCGAGATGGCGCGATTTCGACCTAACGTTGTGATCAGCGGGTGGGAGGCCTTCGCCGAAGATCAAATCCGTCGCATCCGCTGTGGCGATGTCGAGTTGGCACTTGTCAAACCGTGTACGCGCTGCAACATCCCGTCGTTGGATCCGCTCACGGGTGCAGCCGCCTTGGATCCGACGCCGGTGCTCAAATCGTTTCGCTACGACCGAGCGCTGCGCGGCGTGACGTTTGGCGTCAATGCCGTCGTGTTGTCGGGGGAGGGCGCGTCTCTGGGCGTTGGTATGGCCGTGGACGTGCTCGGCTAGCCGCCGACCTCTTCCTGCTCGAGCGTTTCGGTTTCTGCGACAGCGAGGCGCACCCACTCGGCCGCGAGAGGGTCATGGGTTGCGCGCTCGACATAGTCACAGGCCTTCGTGGACAGGCCGTCGTATCCGTATGTTCTAAAGCGGAAGGCCACCGGGAGATACATGGCGTCCGCGGCGCTGTAGTCGCCACACAGCCACGAATCACCGTCGCGGGTCGAGAAGATCGTGTCCATCCGCGCAATATCCCGCCCCAGTGCGTCATCCATGGGAACGCGGCGATTGCGCGCCCGAATGTTCATGGGGTATTTCGCCCGCAGCTGGGCAAATCCAGCGTGCATTTCCGCAGCGAGCGCTCGCGCCTGAGCGCGCATCGCAACGTCCGCGGGCCAACCGCGTCCGCCGGCGAGTTCGGACAGGTACTCCAGGATCGCAATCGATTCGGGAATGACGATCTTTCCGTGTACCAAGACCGGGACTCGGCCCAGCGGCGTGAAGGCGAGGGCTTGCCGGCGAAAATCTGCCGTATCAAGCACGAGTCGCTCAATGGCCAGTTCGATGCCGAGATGTTGCGCCAGTATCCACGGCCGCAATGACCACGAACTGTAGTTGCGATTGCCAATGACCAGTAACGGCGGAGCGCTCATGGACGTTGCCTCAGATAACGTAGGGTGATGTCGCTGAAATCGGTGAACAGGCCGTCGATACCGGCGTGATCAAACAGCGCCTCATGAACCGACTGCGCATCCGGCGCATGTTCAGGCAAATCGTCTGTTCGAAAGGTGTAGGGGTGCACAGCCAAGCCGACGGCATGGGCATCACTGACCAACGACGAGTAGAGCGGCTCCTGCTGCGGTCCCGGCCATCGCACGATGTGTGGGATCCACGGACCGATACCGTGCGCATACCGCGCGACTGCCGCAAGACCGTCGCGGGTCCGCATGGCTTCGTAGTCATTGTCCGATTCCAGCCAGTCGTTTTCGCCAATCAATTGGACGAGTCGCAAGGTGCAACCCAGGTCGTGCTTGATACGCAGCAATTCTTTCGCGTCGAAGCACTGTAACCAGACGTCATCGTCAGGACCCACGTAGCCGAACTCAGCCAGCGTCTTCAGAACGATTGGGCTGAGGTCTTTGCCCTCAGCACGATGCCATGCCGGGCTTTTGACTTCGGTATAAATGCCTGCATGGCGGCCGGTAGCCGCGTTCAGTCCGCGGATGAATGACAATTCTTCTGCCAACGAACGGATCCGCAAACCGAGTCTTTCGTGAAATCGCCCTGGGTATACGGGCGCCTGCGTGGCAGGGACGACCCGTTCGTGAACATCGAGGGTCTGTAATTCATTGAAATCCAGATCAATGACGTACCAATGTCCGTCTGCTCGGCGTCGGTTGGGGAAGCGGCGCGCCACATCGGTGACTTCTTCGAGCACGAGGTCGTGGAAGACAACCGGTACGTCATCCCGGGTCAGAACGACGTCTTGCTCCAGGTAATCCGCGCCGACGGCGTGGGCGTATGCCTTCGCGGCCAGCGTGTGTTCGGGGAGGTAGCCCGATGCGCCCCGGTGGGCAATAACAATCGGGTTCTTGCGGATCGATGTGGCGGTGCTCATGCGTCGGCAGGATAATCCCTCCATGACACGACCGCCACGGGCTATCTCACTGGATTTGGACAACACGCTCTGGGACACCCCACCGGTGCTCGAGCGTGCTGAAACTGCGCTGCAAGAATGGCTGCGAGAACACGCGCCAAGGATCGCGCAGCGCCACACGCGCGCATCGTTGGCCGCCTCGCGTGCAACCGTCGTCGCGGAGGTTCCACACCGCGCACACGACTTCACCTTCATCCGTACGGAGTCGCTTCGGCGAGTGGCCGTGGAATGCGGCTACCCGGATACGCTCGCGCTCGCTGCGTTTGACGTCTTCATTGCGGCTCGAAATCAGATTGACCCCTTCGTCGATGTGCCGGGTGCCTTGGCGTGGCTTGCGCGACGGCTGCCGGTTTATGCACTGACCAATGGCAATGCCTGTGTCCATCGAGTGGGTTTGGGCGAGCACTTTGTCGGCTCGTTTGAGCCGGTCGCCGTTGGTTGTGCAAAGCCCGATCCACGCATATTTGCCGCGCTCGCGACGGCCGCGGGTGTGGACGAGGCGTCCATCTGGCACGTGGGGGATGATCCCTTGGCCGATGTTGACGGTGCGTACCGTGCGGGGCTCGTATCGGTATGGATGAACCGAACTGGCGCCGAGTGGCCGGATGAGTTGCGCAGGCCCGACATCGAAGTGCGAGACATGGACGATTTAGTGGCCCATGTGGAGGCCGCTCTTTAAGGGCCGACCCCGAGGCGATCAGCGGCACGTAGCAGTGCGATGATGGTTTTGGCGTCTCGAATCGTGCCGTCCAGTGCGTGCCGAACCGCCTCGCGCAGCGGTACCCAATGGACTTCGAGCACCTCGTCCTGTTCAGGTGTTGCCGGCACGGCGCGCAGATCCGTCGCGAGGAAGAGGTGAACGACCTCCGTAAAGATCCCGGGCGATGCCCAAATCGCACCCAAGGGTTCGATTTGGCCGGCCTCGAGGCCTGCTTCTTCGGCCAGTTCGAGGCGAGCGGTCGTCTCTGGCGGTCGACCGTCCAATTTTCCGGCCGGGATTTCCCAGAGCCAGTCGCGCGCGACGTGGCGATATTGCCGAATGAGACAAACCTGTCCGGTTGTGTTGACGGGAACGACGCCCGCTCCACCGGGGTGGCCGACAATTTCCAGTCGAGTCTCCACTCCGTTGGGAAGCGCGACGTTTTCGACATCGAGCGTTATCACGCGTCCGGTATACAGGCGTCGGCTTTGGGACATGATGGTCGCGCCTCAGCGCCCGTGACCTTCTTCGACATCGATTTGACCGGTTACCTGGCGCTGGACGAGAGACCAGCTGAGGCCGACGGCCATGAGGCAGCCCAACAGCAGAACGGCCAGCCAACCCAGAGCGCCGCTGTGCGACACGTCGATCCAACCTTGGCTGGCAAGCAGCCAAACGACGGCAGCGAAGAGTGCAACGCCGAGCAGTAAGCCGAACTGGCCGAGCGAGCGCCAGGTGGCATGGGCTGAAAAGACCCAGCCCCCGAGCAGCACGAGTCCGACAACGGCCTGAAGCGGCTGTACCGACGGAAAGCCTGACGCTACCCAGTGGATGTAACTCATCCCGGTCGGATTCCACGTCAGAGCCACTAAGAGTAGAGAACTCACTAGGCGCAACAGAAACCCCATGAGCGTCAGTCGTTCCATCGTCTCAATCCCATCAGCAGGTCGGCAGTGACTGGGGCCAGTGTAACAGCGAATAAGGACTGGATAAGCATACAGTCCCGTCGGATAATCGGGCCATGGCCGCCGATCCATTTGAAGCTCTGAACCCCGCCCAGCGCGCCGCTGCGACCCACGGTCAGCCGGCCGAGCGGCGGGTCGATGCATCGCCCTTGTTGATCATCGCGGGCGCTGGCACCGGCAAGACGTCCACGCTCGCCCACCGGGTGGCGCATCTGGTGCTGAGCGGGGTAGATCCTGGACGCATTCTGTTGCTCACGTTTTCGCGGCGTGCGGCGGAGGAAATGACACGACGTGCGGAACGAATCGTCGGTACGGCCACTCGTGGATCCAGCGTCCGTTTGCCTTGGGCCGGCACGTTTCATTCCGTCGGCAATCGTCTGTTACGTCTGCACGCACCGTCCGTGGGGCTTGATCCCGCATTTAGCGTCATGGATCGCGGCGACAGCGCGGATTTATTGGACGTGGTGCGCCACGAACTGGGCCTAGCGGGGCGCGACCGCCGTTTCCCTCGCAAGGACACCTGTTTGGCGATCTATTCCCATCGCGTCAATACGCAAGGTTCACTCGCTGATTCGTTGCAGAGCCAGTGGCCTTGGTGTCTGAGCTTTCAAGAAGACCTCGTGCGTTTATTCCGTGCTTACGTTGCGCGAAAGCAGGCGGAGCAGGTGCTCGATTACGACGATTTACTGCTGTACTGGCACGGCCTCGTTTCGGAACCTGTCCTGGCCCAAGCTGTTTCGGGACGGTTCGATCACGTGCTCGTGGACGAATATCAGGATACCAACCGCCTGCAAGCGGAGATTTTGCAAGCTATACGTCCGGATGGGCGCGGCCTGACAGTCGTCGGCGATGATGCTCAAGCAATCTATTCATTCCGAGCGGCCACAGTCGACAACATATTGGAGTTTCCGACGCGCTTCTCGCCGCCGGCGCGCGTGATCGCGTTAGAAGAAAATTATCGGTCGACACAACCCATCCTCGATGCTGCGAATGCGTTATTGAAGGAAGCGTCACGGCGTCACGAAAAGCAGCTGCGCGCGCATCGTGTCGGCGTGGCAAAACCGCGATTGATTACGGTTGCGGACGACCGGGGGCAGGCCGATTACGTGATCGATACGGTGTTGGCGGTGCGGGAAGCGGGTGTCCCTCTCAGAAAGCAGGCGGTACTGTTTCGTTCGAGTCATCACAGTGATTTGCTTGAAGTCGAATTAACGCGGCGAAATATTCCGTTCGTTAAATACGGCGGTCTGAAATTCCTCGAGGCAGCGCACGTCAAAGACTTACTGTCTGTCTTGCGTTGGGCGGACAATCCACGCCATCGAATCGCCGCATTTCGCGCTTTGCAATTATTACCTGGGATGGGGCCGGGCTTTAGTGCTCGCTGTTTGGAGCCCATCGCGGCGGGCCGGAGTCTGTCGGAGGCGCTGGATGTGTTTGCGCCACCCTCGGCTGCCCGGGCGCATTGGGAGGACTTCCGTGGATTGCTTGAGCGACTGATCCATCCGCACGCGCCGTGGCCGGGACAAGTCGAGGCAGTATGGGAATGGTATCGCCCCCATCTCGAACGGATCTATGACGCGGCGTCTGTGCGCGCGGGAGACCTTGAGCAGTTGGCGCGCATTGCCGGGGGATTTTTGTCACGGGAAAGATTCCTGACCGAATTAGCGTTGGATCCGCCGCGGGCGAGCGGCGACGAATCCGGCCCCCCCTTATTGGATGAGGATTACCTCGTACTGTCGACGGTGCACTCCGCCAAGGGGCAGGAGTGGAACGAAGTATTTGTTCTCAACGTCAACGATGGAAATTTTCCGTCGGAGTTCGCAGGCGGTTCGTCCGCGTTGCTGGATGAAGAGCGCCGCTTGCTATATGTCGCGATGACTCGTGCTCGCGATGGGCTGCATCTCGTAACCCCGCTGAAGTACTACGTGACTCAGCAGCCCAAGTGGGGAGACGCCCATGTGTACGGTGCCCGAAGCCGTTTCCTCACGCCTGCGGTGTTGTCGTCGCTCGATTGCGTCTTCCATGGAAACGCAGACACGACCGTACCCGGTGTTGCGCCGGATGCGCAGCGACCGGGGTTGACCGTCGACGTAGCCGCAAAAGTGCGCGGATTCTGGGACTGAGCGTCAGCCGTTCACGATGCGCGACTAGTGTGCGTTGATGGGCTTTCGGAAGCGTAACGTGAAACGATCCGATTCGCCGATCGAGGCGTATCGGTCGTGGTCTTTATCGCCAAGGCGATAGGTGGGCGGCAGAGTCCAGACGCCCTGATCATAATCCCGCGTATCTTTGCTGTTCGCATTGATATCCGATGACCCGATAAATTCGAACCCAGCTTGTTCCATTTGTTCAATGGCAAAGTGCTCGTTCACGTACCCGAGCTTTGCGAGAGGATCAACGGGCGCCATTGGATCGGCGCGGTGATCGACGATACCCAATATTCCGCCCGGCTTAAGTGCGGCATAAATTGCTTTGAGCATGGCCGGCGTGGTCTCCGGACGCGCTAACCAATTGTGTAGGTTCCGAAAGGTCAACACGAGATCTACAGAGTTATTGGCAACGGGAGTGAGAGCATTCGGCGCTTGTAGAGCGACGATCTCAGCCTTGCCATAGACCTCGGGGGTGGCCGCAAATTTGGCGGTTAGCGCACGTACATTTTCCTTCGCGTAGGCGCTGCTGAGCGGATCATGCTCCGCTGCGATGTATCGACCGTGGTCACGCAAAAGCGGGGCTAGAATTTCCGCGTACCAGCCACTACCTCCCGGCCAGATTTCCATCACCGTCATGTTGGCTCGGATGCCAAAAAACTGCAGCGTCTCACGCGGATGACGCGCAGCATCGCGCGCTCGATTGGTGTCGGAGCGCGTGTTGCTCGCAAGTATCTTGTCCAACGAAGCCAACGTTGCTGCATCCGATACCGGAGCGGCAGTCGGGCTCTTTCTGTCGGGCATCGCTGAGGGCGTCGCTACGCTCGAGGCCGTCGGCGCGGTCGGTGGCGTATGCGTGCAGGCCGCCAATGCCAACAATGCGATGAGTGCGCCTGTGCGGGCTGACCGACTGTACATAAAGTGTATCCCCGTGATGGAAGCCGCAATTCTAGGCGGTTGTGCCCGGGAATGAGCGCCATGTGAATGATACGCCCAAAAAAAACCCCGCCGTTCGGCGGGGTTCCGTATCTATCAGTGTCGCGACGATCAGTAGTTGTTACCGCCACCGCCGTAGCC
>Ga0208872_1000494_pt1 | contig 28623 bp, 26 predicted proteins | sample CryBogCBH12Aug08_FD_185508 | JGI IMG/M metagenome (GOLD analysis project Ga0208872, IMG submission 185508) | Freshwater microbial communities from Crystal Bog, Wisconsin, USA - CBH12Aug08 (SPAdes) | ecosystem: Environmental > Aquatic > Freshwater > Lake | place: Crystal Bog, Wisconsin, USA...
GACGAAAGAGACGGAAAGTCAGACATAGGTCCTCCAGTACACGGAGGCGTCGAGCCCGCACGGGCGACAATCGTCTAGATCGTCCGACCCGAACCTGGCGTCTCAACGTGAGGGGAAATTCCCTCACCTCGTCACCTTAACGACTCGTAGGATTCCTCGCTCGCGAGGTATCCATCCCCGAGGCGACATGGGTCGTCACTAGGATGATCTCTAGTCGTACCGCGCTGAACCAAGACCTTGTTGAGCGTCCCCAAGCATGATGGAGACCTCACTCATGAAACAACGCACTCGTTCTTCATCGCGCATTCACTCACCGTTCCTCCACCGTGCCCTCTGACCGTCTTCTGACGATCTTGCGCGTGCTGCGCGACGCCGAAAAATCGGAGGCTTCGACGCCCTGGTGCGTCGTAGCCGCTCAGGTAACGCAGCTCGATGGTGCGGGAATTGGCCTGTTCACCTCACACGCCACGACGACCCTCCTCTGCGCGAGCACGCCGCGAGTGCGCACTTTGTTTGAGCTTGAAGTCACCGTCGGCGAAGGTCCCTGCCATAGCGTGCGCACGAGCGGGGACGTCGTCAATGAACCATCGCTCACGGTCGACTCGTGGCGGCGATGGCCCAGTTTCGCGCCCTTGGCCGGAGATACCGGCACCGGCGCACTCTTCGGCTTTCCCCTCCGGCTGGGTGCAGTTCACTTGGGTGCCCTGGTGCTCACTCGCGACTCGCCGGGCGAGCTCACGGGTGACCAGTCCACGGACGGCCACTTATTGGCGTCGGTTCTGTCGCGAACAATTCTGGCGACGCAGGCGGGTGCTCCAGCTTCCGAGATCGCCCACGAACTCGACGACAACGCCACTTTCGACTTCGTCGTCCATCAGGCAGCCGGCATGGTCTCGGTGCAAGCGGAACTTCCGATCACCGACGCACTCTTATTGGTGCGCGCGCACGCATACGCCCAGGGTGCCACCGCGGCCGACGTGGCACGACGCATTGTTGGACGACGCCTCATGTATGACCCGCAGCGCGCCGAATGGACGACAAATGGGTCCCGCGATGGATCGGTCGGCTAAATTGGCGACGTCGGCACGCCCAGACCCCGCTTGGCCGCACTTCGCCCCTAAGAGAATGGTGGACTGATGCCCCGGGAGTCACGCGTCATTGCGACGTTGGTCGAGTTGGCCGACAATCTCGTTGACAACTTCGACATCATTGAGCTGTTGACCACACTCTCCAACCGGTGTGTGGAGACCTTCGACGTCGACGCCGCCGGTGTGATGCTCGCGTCACCGGGTGGCGAGTTGCAATACGTCGCCTCATCACATGAAACCATGCGGATCCTGGAACTCTTCCAACTCCAGGCCAACGAAGGGCCGTGTGTCGATTGTTTTCGCGATGGCAAGGCCATCATCAACCATGCCCTTCGACTCGATGACGGGCGATGGCCCCTTTTTACACCCCAGGCCCTCAATTTTGGTTTTCACTCCGTGCACTGTCTGCCGTTGCGCCTCCGTGGCCGCACGGTGGGCGCACTGAATCTCTTTCGTATCGAGGAGGGAATCTTGAGTGACGACGACGTCGTTCTCGCTCAAGGTCTCGCGGACGTCGCCACGATCGCGCTGTTGCAGCACCAAACAGCTCTCGACGCTCGGATGCTGAACGATCAGCTCAGCAATGCGCTAAATAGCCGCATCATCATCGAACAAGCGAAGGGCATTGTGGGCCAGGCCACCCATTGCGACATGGACGAAGCCTTTGATCGACTCCGCGCGCACTCACGAAATCACAACTTGCGACTCACCGACGTCGCTCGTTCGATCGTGACGGGCGAACTCTTACCGAGCGCTCTCGTCGCTCGCGGAGGCAACGTCCCGCACTAAGGGCGCACCGCTGCTTTCAAAGACTGTCGGCGTCCACGACGCGTATTGCGACTGCTCTCGTCGCCGTCGAACGTCGTGGCCGTCCTCGATCACGTCCGCACGATCGTTAGCGGGCACACGACATCGCGCGGTATCCGCTCGCGGTGCCGTCGGTCGCACGAGCGGCACCGGACTGACGTCACCGGGCAACGACCCGTACACGTATCGCCGAGACCGTGCAGTCGGAACCAGAACACTGCCACAGGTGTGCTGCGTGACGACGTCGCGGAGCAGTGCGTGCACACTTTCGTGGGTAGTGACGAAATGCGGCCACACCGCACACCAGTCATCACGTCGCAGAGGGTCATCTCCGGTATGGTCCCCTTCCGCGGCTCGCGCTCGTAAGGACGCCAATAGCGGTATCACTGCTGTAGACACCAGAAGGACAATGTCGGAGCCTCGGAAATTGACTGAGCCGTCCCACGAGTCCCACACCTCGTCGACGCGACGTGCGTGTGGCGAGGCGCCGCCGTCGAGAAAGCCCCAGTCGCTCAACAACAGAACCGGATATTCGGCGTGCGGGCGACTGTCGTCATCCGTGACTTTCGAGACGGGAGTACAGCGAACCTTGCCCCCAAACGGCGTGAGTTCCCACGGTTCGCTCTGGCCGATCGGTGCCACCAACATCACGAGTGGGCTCTTACTCAACGACAGCATCACTCGACCCTTGAGGAAATATCGACCGTGACCCTCATCGCAATAGACCGATCTCGAAGGTGGCACGGGCACCCACGTGCGGTGAGTCTCTCGTCGTGATGACCCTCACGATTGCGCCCGTGGCGGAAGAGACGTGACGTCGCGTTAGAAACGTGAGTACTCATCGTCGGTTTCCACCATCGCGGCGAGCAATTCGTCGACGTTGACCGTCGCGTGACCAATGGACTGATCGGCAATCCCGAAGACCACGTGAAGGATGCCCGCGTGTATGAGTGATCCGCACGAATAGAGAACATTCGGAACGTAGCCGTCTTGTTCGCGAGGGGTGGCCACGAGTAGCGGACCGGGCAGCACCGCCCGCACGCGAGAGGGATCCTCCAGATCCAGCACAATCGCGCCAAGGCTGTAGGTACGCATGGGGCCAACCCCGTGGGTGAGCACCAGCCAACCCCCCGCTACTTCCATCGGTGATCCGCAGTTGCCCAGCTGGATCAGTTCCCATTCACTCTCGGGAATTTGCAGCAACGACGTTTCGTCCCAGCAGTGTTGAGTATCGGAGCTCACGAGAACATTCGATTCACGATCGTGTCGTGAGAGAGCTCGAAACCGACCACCGACCGGCCGCGGAAAGAAGGCGAGTCCCTTATTCCGCGCACCCAGTCCCGTGAGTGGCGCGGAGGTGAAGTGGACGAAGTCGGTCGTGGTGAGAACCTGCTGGGTTACCCCACTTCCGTCAAAGGCGGTATAGGAAGCTCGATACACGGGTTCGCCATCTTGGGCCGTGAGAACGAAACGGGCGTCCTCCATGCCGCGTGACTCCGCCACAGTCGCCGGCCACAACACTCGGCGAGAGAGTTCCACCTCGGGCGCAAAGTGGGCTTCGTAAAACAACGGGGCCACGTCGCGCAGCACGGCGGCGGTCTCGGCGACATTGACCCGCGTGTCACTCTGTTCCGCGCTGCGGGCCAGAGCGTCTTCGAGTTCGCGGACGCTAAAGACCTCCGGCAACCTGTCGAGAACCGAGGCCGCGGTGGGGCCATCGCAACCTCGATCGCGCAACAGGCAGTGCACCGTCTCGCGATCCATCATTCCGGCGTTGGTGGCGGCGATCACGGGAAACGCGGCCGGAGGGTCGACCTGAAAATCACCGTGTTCGTCAATCACACCGCTGCGAAAACAAAGCGACGAGATATGACCCTCGCCGATCGCGCGAAAGGACATGACGAATCGAAGGGCTCCTGGTGCAAGACCGGTCTGATCGGGGTGCACGACGAGGCTGGGATTGCACACCGCCGCTCCCTCGAGCGCGAACTCGTGGGTGAAGACGGCGCCCAATAATTGGCGATGCTCCGCAGTGAGCGGCGTGCCGTCCACGTAGTCGATGACTCGTTGCGCGTGGCGATCGAAGAGACCTTCGATGTCGTCATGGCGATGTCGAAAACGGTCGTAGAGATCATTCATTGACAACACGACCGTGGCGTGATCAACGGCGAGTACGCGAGCCACGGTGCTCGCCGTGCGTGCTTCACTCCCCCCGGTCAGCTCCTGACCAGGTATGAACAGGCGTGCGACGACGCGTCCATGATCGGGATGCTGCCGATAGGCCGATCGATGGGCGAGGGTGACGCCGTTCATCGTGATACCCCGACCACGACCCGAGAATGCTGGAGGGTCGTCAGAAGAGCGAGGGTCGACTCGGCCCCTTGATTCCAGTTCGGTCCGAGCGCGGTGAGTCCGTCATATCCCCCGCCGGTCTCGGGATCGAACATTGGAATCGAAAGACTGTTGGCCCCCTGAAACCAACGAATCGCCAAAGACACGCCGTTCGCGAACACGTCATCGCGCGTTACGTCGTACGCGCGAGCGCACGCGTCGGCCAATGCCGCCACCTCGATGGGTTGTTGGTCGAAGCGAGGGCGATAGTCATCGGGACCCAGTCCTCCCGCCGGCGTGGGAACCAGGATCCCGTCAATGGTTTCGTGAGCAAGCAACCATCGCAACTGCTCGATCGCCCGCTCGATGACGCGAGGCTCGTCGAACGTCACTCCGAGGGCCAACAGCGCCTCCGGCAACACAGCGTTCGCGTAGGTAAGTCGTTGTTCGGGCCACACCCAACCATTTCCCCCGACCGGTCGGTCGAGGTGCGCGAGAGCGTCGCGGAGATAGTCACGTGCCGCGTCGTGGTCCGGCTGCACCGCGAGCAGGTCTGATGCGCCCAGGACGCCGAAGGCTGTTGCGCGCGGCCACGGCGACCTCGCCAGAATTGCCCGGTCGAAGATCTCCTGTGCCACCTCCACACTCATGGCATCGGTGCTGCGAGCAACCGTGGTACCCGTGGCCCACAGCAATCGCCCCCAGCAGTCCTCGGTGGTATGGGGGCCGTGCCACTCGCCTTGGGCGCTGCATCGATTGCACGACGCCCCGTGCTCATCTAATGAGTGTGCGAGGAAGGTCAAGGAGCGGCGTCCGAGACGCACGAGGTGTCCCGACTCGGGTTCTCGGGCAATGAAGACAGCCACGCGGGCGACGTCGTCCACGCAGAATCCCAGTTCTTCACGCGGCACCGAGTATTTCGCGTGCTCAAAGGTCCCAATTGACGTCGACATGGCGAGGAGGTGGTCGTGGGGAGGCGACGAAATATTCATGCGCCGACCGCGCTCGATTGAGGAGCGAGTTCTCGGGCCAAATCCATATAGGCCCCCGCCACCCGATCCCAGCTCAAATCGGGTGCCTGTTCACGTGCTCCGCGCGTCATCGAGGCGAGGAGTTCCGGTTCACTTAAAGCCCGTCGCAGGGCGCCACTCAAAGCCCGAGGGCTGCGGTGACGAACAACGAGACCGGCGCTCGGAGTAAGTAACTCGACGGCGTGGGGAAACGCGGTCGCGACGACGGGCTTGCCCGCCGCAATGGCGTCGACGAGCACCCCGGAAGTCGCCTGATCTGTCGAGTCGTACGGTAGAACGACGAGGTCGGCTCGATCTATGAGCTGATGCAGGGAACTCAGTGACCGGTAGGCGTTGTCGAAGACGACCATTTCGCTGACGCCTTGTTGAGTGACTCGGCGTTCGAGAGATCGTCGGTACCGCTCACCCTCGCGTTCGAGCACTTTGGGATGCGTGCAACCGGCGATGACGTAGAGCGGCGCGGGTTGAAGGTCGCGAAGATCGGCCAGCGCGTCAATCACCCACTCGATGCCCTTGCCCGGACCGAGAAGTCCCCAGGTCAGAAGAAAGGGTCGGCTGTAGCGGCGCGAGGCCGACGCGGCGATCAGCACCTCGCCACCGTGGGGAATGACCACCACGTCCGTTCCGTGAGCGTTGAAGACTTCACTCACGGTGGCGCGCGCGGCTTGTGTCATCACCACCACTCGATCCGCGAGGCGCATCACCTCGTTGAGCACGGTCGTCTGATGAACGGTCGGGCGCGGCAACACGGTGTGAAGAATGGCGACCATGGGAGTGCGCACACCATTCATGAGGGTCAGAATGTCGTCGCCATCGTGTCCCCCGTAGAGGCCGTATTCGTGTTGTACGAGAACCAGATCCGCCTCGTCCAGTTGACGTCGCAGCTGCGACATCGTGTCCGGCGACGCGTCACGCAACGTACCGATGGTGTGGAGTGCGTCATCACTGGTCACGGTGTCGTCGTTCTCGCCCAGCACGCGAAGAATTCCGACCCGTGCGCCGTGGTGGACTAGCGCGCGACGTAGCGCGGCCGTGAAGGTCGCCAGTCCGCACGGCGTCGGCGGCGCACTGCTGACGATGATGATGTACGGACGACTCGTCACGACGTGCGCCCACCCAGAACGCGAGTCACGAGTCGGCTGTCGAGCACCACCGCCACCGCCACACCCGCGATGAGTGCGGACCACAAGGCTGATGGTGGACGCCAGGAGGACGTGCGCAGCACCGACGCCTCGTCGATACGATCCGGACGCGAAGGCGAAGCGTTATGAGACGAGAACATGGGTTCCTCCAACAAACGGGAGGCGTCGAGCCCGTACGGGCGACAATCGTCTAGATCGTCCGACCCGAACCTGGCGTCTCAAGAAGAGGGAGCAATTCCCTCCTTTCCGCAGCGTACTCGTCATGCGTCGTCGAGCAATCGGGTCTTTCTCCTCCTCGCTCGCCCCCACCCTCCGGATGGAGAAGCAGTACAGTCCGTCACGTGGGGTGTTTCGCCCCACTCGACACTGTGGTGTCGGTACAGATTTGTCACCCCAGACCTCGGTGGCGTGGACGTCATCGAGGAGTGTTATGCCCGAACGCATGTTCTGCGGGCGAGTAATCGAGGAACCGTGCTAGTCGCACTCGCGATCTCGGGTGACGCGCTGCTGCCCAACCTCGATGCGCACCGGGGAGTTCCTCCGTCCGCACGCGTCCGACAGTCACTCGAAAGTGTATTTTCGATCGCCCATCATCACGATCTTGTGGTCACCCACGGTCACGTCGCGATGAACCCACCCGATCCCTCCCCTTTCGCCTACGACAGTGAAGTTCCCTTCACCCTCGATCTCGCGAGTGCGCAGGCTCAGGGGGTCATTGGTTACTACCTCGCCCAAGCGTTCGCCGCGACCCTTCCATTAACCCACGTCGTGAGTGTTCTCACGCAAACGGAAGTCTCGGCCCATGATCCGGCTTTTCTCGCGCCCGATGTCTTCGTTGGTCCCGCCCTCGCGGCTTCCACCGCGCACCGACTGGAAGTCGACCGAGGTTGGCACATCCGCACCGATGGCTCCGTCCTTCGTCGCGTCGTGCCCGCCCTCGACCCCGTTGGCATCTGTGAATTGCAAAGCATCCAGCAATTGGTCGACGTGGGAACCTTGGTGATTTGCGCTGGCAATGGCGGCATCCCCGTTCTGCGTGACGGCGACGGGCAGCTCAATGGTGTGGACGCCATTGTGCGACGTGAGATCACGGCGTCGTTTCTCGCGACCGCACTGGATGCGGACGCCTTCTTGCTCCTCGGCGGCGAGGACTACGAACTTTCCAACGGCCCGAAGGGCGAACCAATCCGGCGCGCCACGCCTGAAGAGCTGCGCGCGGTGCCGATGGGATCTGCGCACACGCACGCCACCGTGGAGGCGGCCGCTCGATACGTGGAGACCACTGGCAAATGCGCCATGATCGGTCCACTAGCGCGAGCGCAAGACGTGTTCAGTGAATCCTGCGGGACCCTCGTGCACCCCTGACCATCAGCGAGCGGGATTTTTGGCGTCAGGACACGAGCAGCGACGTCACGACGATATTCGCCTCGTAGTGGCCGCTTCGATGATCGAACGGGCCGCCGCACGTCACGAGAACCAACTCGCTGACGCCGTGGTTGCCGTAGACGAGTTGACTCGGGAACGCGGACTTTGCATACTGACGCACCGAAATCACCGAAAAGGTCGCGGTGTGTCCGTCTCGTCGCGTCACCTCGATGTGTCGACCCGACGTCAGCGTGCGGAGTGAAAAGAAGACACCCGGACCACGGTAGGAGTCAACGTGGCCGAGTAGAACCGCGTCGCCCATTTGTCCAGGAGTAGGTCCGAGGTCGTACCAACCCACCTGGACCGTATTGGAAGGCACTTGCACCGTGCCATCGGCCGCCAGCCCCAAACGAATGATGTGGGCGTGCAGCGAGAGAGCCGGTATGCGGACCGTCACGGGCAGCGAGTACCCCAGGGGACGCGCCGAGACGGTGGCGGTCACGGGTGTCGCGTTCGTCGCCGGCGGACGTGAGGGCACGATGGCTCTCGGCCCTCCCGTTCCCTTCGCGAATAGCGCAATGGCGAGCAGTGCGAAGACGAGGACGAGAAGCCACCACCACGACAGGGGCCGTGACCGCGGCGGCGGTGTGACGCGATGAACACCACGGTGACCGCCGCCCGGGACCTCGTGATCACTCACTTCGTGCGATTCGCATTTGTGCGCAGTGCGCGCTGGCGACGAATCGCCAACGTCGTCGACACCGCTACCCCGATCGTGGCCAGTACGGCGCCCAAGGTGACCACGGGGTGATTACTCGGCGCGGAGCCGCCGAAACCAGTTCCCGGAGCACCGCGAGGAATGGAACCCGTGCCGGGTGTGGTGGTCGTGCTGCCGCCTGGGGTGCTCGTGGTGGTCGCCACCGTGGCGCAGAACGGTCGGGTGATGACGTCGCTGTCCAGGGACACGGCACCATTGCGTGCGAGGAGCCGACCATCAATAGTGACGCCGGACGTCGCCGTGATCGACGTGAGCGCCAAGATCGAACCCACGAACGACGAACCCGTGCCCAGCGTGGCCGAACTGCCCACGATCCAAAAGATGTGGCAGGACTGCGCGTCATTGGTGAGGACCACGTGACTTGATGACGACGTGATCAAGGTGGATCCGGCCACGAATATAAACACCGAATTAGCGTCGCCACCACCGTTTAGAGTCACCGAGCCCGTCAAACTCATTGACGACGACGCCTTGTACACGCCCGCTACCAGATTGTCGCCGGCGAGGTCACTGGTCGTCGTCGAAAACGGCGTGCGTGCCGCCGCGTCCACGTACGCGGCGGTGAGATCCGTCTTCGCTTGGAGAGCAACCGCGTCGGCCGCGTGCGTTGTTCCCGCGGTGACGATGCCGGGAGGAAATCCGGTCACGGCCGAGCCCGGCGACAGACCGATGCTGCCGGCAATCGTGCTCGGACCAGTGTTGGTAATGGTGCTTCCGGCCAACACGGCAAAGGGCGTCGCGGTCGCAAGGTCCACATTGGTCGGAGCCGCTGATGCCACGACGGACGAACTCACGAGAAGGACCACGGCAATAACGCCACTCAGGGCGACCAACAGGGTGGAGCGCCACCACGGCCGCCGGAAGCTTGGAACCGCTGGCTGGAGCCGCGCCATCGAAAATGTGGAGGGAAAATTGGTCGAGTCGTTCATTCTGATCTCTCTCGTTCCGCCAAAAAATGGGCATTGGCTCACCCGGAGCGAGGATCAGACTCCAACTACGTCGAGGCCCCACCTTACGCACTTCCACTCGTGTTCGTGCGTCGTGTGGTCGTCTTCTGGTGATCAATGCGACACTTCTCAGTAGTCTCCGTAAAGTTCAGTTTTCGCAACCCCTAAAGGCCACCATGATGTCGAACACTCCAGGAAGCGTCCACTTTCACACCACCGCGCGCGCGCTCTACCGCCGATACCTTCTCGCGGCACTCGTCCTCGTATGTGGCATGAGTGTCACGGCCACCGCGACGCGCGCGGGAGCCGTGACACCTGGATTCAATTTCGCTCAGACGATTCCCGTTATCGGGTCAAATGGCGGATTCAACTCCATCAGTTGCTCCTCATCGCTCAACTGTGTGGCCGTCGGAGGCTCCAACGCCAGTCTCCCTCTCGTCGCTATGGAAACCGGGGGCGTGTGGTCGACCGCGACGACTCTCGACGTCATTGATCCCACCTTGACTTCTATACGCGCCAACTTCCAGAGCGTCAGCTGTCCGACGGCGACCACGTGTGTCGCAGTCGGTGTTGCTGGTGGATCATCAACGAACGGCACCGTGCGCTACCCGTTGGTGGGCATTTGGAGTGGCGGTATCTGGACGCTACGCGTGCTGACGAGCGACCCGGCGGGTGGGTACTTCGACGCGGTGAGTTGTGTCGACAACAATCACTGCACCGCGGTTGGAAGCGACTTGAGCAGCGATTATGTCGCCCAGAGCATGTCACGACGAGATTGGGGTGCCGTCGTGGTCGTGACGGCCACCGACGTCAACGACAACCTGAACGCCGTGTCCTGCACCGACAGCGTCAATTGCGTTGCCGTGGGAGAGGGCGTGAACGGAACGCAGGCAGAAGGAGCACAGTGGCGAGAGGTCAACGGCGTCTGGCAGGCGGTCACGTTGATTCCGGGCACTCCCCCGCTCTCCTCAGTGAGCTGTCCTTCCACCACAACGTGTTACGCGGTGGGCTTCACCACCGTCGCGGTAAGCAACCACGGAACGTGGAACGCCCCGAGCGCCCAACCCACGCTGGGTCGTGGTCATGTCTTGACCGCCATTAGTTGTGTGGACGCCGCCCACTGCACCGCGGTGGGATATACCGCCACCTCGACCGAACCACTGAGCGTGAACTTCGACAACGGAACGTGGTCGGCGGGAATCTCGTCCACCACTCCCGGAGGCAAGGGCTCGTTCACGTCGGTCCAATGCTTCTCCGCCAATGAGTGTGTCGCCGCCGGATCGCAGACGACGCCGTACCTGCCGATCATTGCCAGCACCGGGACCGACGTGCCCAACGCACCAACAGGTCTCACCGTGGCTCCCGGCAATGGCCAACTCACCGCTCACTGGACGTTGGTTCCGCCCAGCGAAAACGGTGGCGATACCGTCGATTCATATGTGGCGAGCGACACCACTGGACAGAGTTGCACGACCACGTCGAATTCGTGCGTGCTCACCGGTGTTCCCAACAATGAGTTGGAAACAGTCACGATCGTGGCGCACAACGCCGTGGGTAACTCACAGCCCACCTCCACCACGGGAGCACTCTTCGCCACGCCGTCGACGTCTTTCGGTGCCAGCACCGTTTTTCCCGTTGAGCTCGCGACACCTCGCACGCCCATCTTCATCGCGCATGCTCCGACGGGCACCGTCGTCACGGCGCAGGCGGGCACGTCCACAGCGACCTGCGTCGCTGATGCGGCGGGAGAATGCATTGCCGCGCTCGGTACCTTGCCATCGGGTCAATACGTCATCAATGCCCACTACACAGACGCGGGCAGTACACACCACGCGTCACCGGTGGTTTTGTCGGTCGCAAACGTCACCCGCAAATCTGTCACCGTCAAGGGTGTGAGCTCGACGGTCATCTCCGTCACGAACGGCGTTCCGAATTCCGTCATGGTGGTCGTGCACGGAGGCGACAACGTCACGGCCACCACGACGTTGTCGAATCTGGGCGCGGGCAACATAGCGATGAAGGGAACTGGCGTCTTCGCCGTCAGCGACGCGGGAGTTTCCTTGACCGTGGGGTGAGTCCTCCGCGCGTGAGCCTGCACGGAACGACTCCCGGCGTTACGCTGCGAACATGACGGAACTTGCCTCACTTTTACCGCAGGCGCGTGAGTTGCTGGACGACACCATTGCGCTGCGACGTGACTTGCACGCTCACCCCGAACTCGGACTCGAACTGCCCCGCACGCAACAGAAAATTCTGGACGCTCTGTCGGGTCTCGAGCTCAATATCACGCTGGGTTCCGCCCTCACGAGCGTCACGGCTGTTCTCGAAACCGGTCGACCCGGACCTTCGGTACTGCTGAGGGGCGACATGGACGCCCTCCCCATGCCCGAGAACACCGGACTCGAGTACGCGAGCACCGTTGACGGTGCGATGCACGCCTGCGGTCACGATGCACACGTCGCCATGCTCGTCGGGGCCGCGCGACTGCTACGTGCGCGCGAGGAGGAACTGACGGGTCGTGTGATCTTCATGTTCCAGCCCGGTGAGGAGGGTTTCCACGGCGCTCGCTTCATGCTCGAAGAAGGCGTTCTCGGCGACGAGGGCGTCGATCTCGCTTTCGCGATTCACCAGACACCCGCGATGCCTAGCTCCATGATCTCCACCAAGGCCGGTACCCTCCTCGCCTCCGCGGACGTCTTCTCCATCGACGTCATCGGCAAGGGCGGACACGCGTCGATGCCGCATCACGCCCTGGACCCGATCCCGGTCGCGTGCGAAATTGTCCTCGCCCTGCAGTCGATGGTGACCCGCAAAGTGGACGTCTTCGATCCGGCTGTCGTGACCGTGGGAACCATTACTTCAGGAACAACCAACAACGTCATTCCTGAAGTCGCCCACGTTCGGGGCACCATTCGCACGGTCTCCGCACGGAACCGCATCTTCGTGCAGGAAGAAATTGAGCGTGTCGCGAAGGGTATTGCCGCGGCCCACGGGCTGACCGTGGATTTTGGCCTCGTTCCGGGTTTTCCGGTGACGGTCAACGACACGTCGACCGCGGACTGGGTGCTCGGTGTCGCGAGCGAACTCGTGGGCGACGGCCGCGTCCTCGATATGCCCAATCCCGTCATGGGAGCCGAGGACTTCAGCTACGTCCTGGAGCAGGTGCCTGGCGCCATGGCCTTTCTCGGCACGTGCCCGGAAGGCGTCTCACTGCGCGACGTCGCTCCCAATCACTCCAACCGCATGATCATTGACGAATCGGCCATGGCCACCGGGATCGCGCTCTACGCGGCCGTGGCTCTCGCGCGCAGCGCCGCCGCCTGAGACGTACTCAAGCGACGGCGCTCACGGGGCGAGTTAGAGGACGCTCTGCGTCGTCTTGATGAAGTTGAGAAGGGCTGAACTCGGCGTGGCCGTCGCCGGGTGAATGAAGGTGAGGATGATGAACTTGTTCGCCACCCACGCATCGAGACGCACGCTGGTCGCCGTTGCCGTCGAGCCGAGACCATCTTCTTTGCCGTTACCGAAGTCGAGGTAGTCGGTCACACCACCGACCGGCGTCGCCTTCATCGCTCCCGCGGACTGCGCCACCATGTAGTCCATGTACTGCTGAGCGGTCATCGTCGGCTTCCCGGCGGCTTGCGCGGACACTGAGAGCTTCGCGATGTCCGAGGGGCTCACGCAGGACACAACCAAGGCACCTTTGCCGAAATCAATCGTCGTACCGAGAGAGTTCGCCGCGTTCGCGTTGAGGTTGTTGTAGTCGTACTTCGTGATGGTGGGTCCACTGGCATTCGTGAATCCGTCGGCCACGACGACTGATTTCGTCAGAGCGCCGCAGGTGCCCTTGAGCGACTGCGTCGACTTCTTAGAGTTCGATGAACTCACGAGCACGCCCACGACAACTGCCACCACGACAACCACGGCCGCGCCTACCATCAACAACTTCTTGTTCTTCACAACATTCCTCTCCGTAGGGGTGACGCGACGAAGAGGAACTTTGTGTTGCATCTCCTCGCGACGAAACGACACGTTACGAAGACTCTCTAAGTCGTGCCTCCGGAATTTCTAAGAAGTTCGTGAGAACGACTCATTCATGTGCTACCTGACAGAAACCTTAACGAGCGGCCGGAAGAATCACGTCTCGATACGCCGCGAGTGTCTGATCGATACCGTCGTGTTGCAGGTAGGCGGCGAACTGGTCCACCCCGATGGATCGCAACTCTTCGATCTTGGCGAGATGATCATTCGCGGTACCGAGCAAGCAGAAGCGATCGACAATGTCGTCGGAGACGAATTCGGTGTGCGTATTGCCCGCTCGCCCGTGCTCCTTGTAGTCGTAGCCCTGTCGGCCCTTGATGTACTCAGTAAGAGCAGCCGGCACGACGGAGTTACCATCAGCGCCGTAGCGCTCCACAATGTCGGCCACGTGATTGCCGACCATTCCACCGAACCATCGGCACTGATCTCGTTGGTGTGCGAGATCGTCGCCCACGTACGCCGGGGCGGCGACACAGAAAGTAATTGCACTGGGATCGCGACCCGCCTTCTCGGCGGCCTCACGCACGGAACTGATCATCCAACGCGCGATGTCAATATCGGCCAATTGGAGGATGAACCCGTCGCCCACTTCTCCCGCCAGCGCCAGGGCCTTCGGTCCGTACGCGGCGACCCACATTTCGAGCGAACTCGACAGGCCCCACGGAAAGACCAACTGCGAACCGTTGTACTCAACTTCCCGACCGTTGGCGAGTTCACGAATCACGTGAATGGAATCGCGCAGCGTCGCAATCGACGTCGGCTTGCCCTTGGCGACCCGCACGGCCGAGTCGCCGCGACCAATCCCGCAGACGGTGCGATTGCCGTACATCTCATTGAGCGTGGCGAACAGACTCGCCGTAACGGTCCAGTCACGGGTCGCGGGATTGGTGACCATTGGACCCACGATCACCTTGTTGGTCTTCGCCAGAATCTGGCTATAGATGACGAAGGGCTCTTCCCACAGGATGTGGCTGTCGAACGTCCACACGTAGTCAAAGCCCGCGTGTTCGGCCTCGACGGCGAGCTCAATGACTCGCGACGCGGGAGGGTTGGTCTGCAACACGACACCAAAGTCCATGAACATCCTTTACTGATCACACGACGAAAGAAGAACTTCGCCGCGACGGGTACTTACAACAGGTACTGGCTGAGTCCTCGCTTGAGGTAGCGACCATGACCGACGCGACCCTTGAAGGTGTCGTCCTCGATGATGACGTTGCCACGGGACAACACCGTCTCGACACGACCATCGACGTGGATGCCTTCGTAGGCCGAGTGATCCATGTTCATGTGGTGCGTCGTCGCGCTGATGTCCGTGCTGCCCTGTGGGTCATAGATGACGACATCGGCGTCCGAACCCGGCAGGAGCGCACCCTTCTGCGGGTAGAGGCCAAACATGCGAGCCGGGGTCGTCGAACAAATCTCGACCCATCGCTCCACCGAGATCTCTCCCGTCACGACTCCCTGGTACAGGAGGTCCATGCGGTGTTCGACCGAACCAATGCCGTTCGGAATCTTGGAGAAGTCGCCGAGGCCCAGGTCCTTTTGGCCCTTCATGCAGAAGGGACAGTGATCTGTCGAGACGACCGAGAGGTCGTTGGTGCGCAAGTAGTTCCACAGCGCTTCCTGGTGGCCCTCGGCGTGCGCGCGCAGCGGCGTCGAACACACGTAGGCCGCGCCATCAAAGCCCGCCTTCGACAAGTGTTCTTCCAAACTGAGGTACAGATACTGCGGACACGTTTCGCCGAAGACGTTGGCGCCTCGTCCCCTCGCACCCGCGACGGCTTCCACGGCTTCTTTGGCGCTCATGTGCACGATGTAGAGAGGCGCCTTGGCCACCTTCGCGAGCATGATGGCGCGGAACGTGGCCTCTTCTTCCATCTCCACCGGTCGCGTGAGCGAGTGGTACCGAGGATCTGTCTCCCCGCGCGCCAGCGCTTGGGCTACGAGAACGTCGATGGCCGGACCATTTTCGGCGTGCATCATGATCATCGAACCGATTTCCGAGGCCGTTTGCATGGCGCGCAGGATCTGACCGTCGTCGGAGTAGAAGACGCCGGGGTAGGCCATGAACAGCTTGAAGCTCGTGATGCCTTCATTATCCGTGAGGTCGCGCATGGCCGACAGGGAATCGTCGTCCACACCTCCAATGATCATGTGGAAGCCGTAGTCAATGGCGCATTGACCATCCGCCTTCTCGTGCCAGGCGGCGAGTCCGTCATGGACCCGTTCGCCCGTGCGCTGAACCGCGAAGTCAATGATGCTCGTTGTTCCACCCCACGCGGCCGCGACGGATCCCGTCGCGAACGTGTCGGAGGCGTGCGTACCGCCAAAGGGCAATTCCATGTGGGTGTGCACGTCGATGCCACCGGGCACCACGTACTTACCAGCCGCGTCAATGACCCGCTCGCAACTCGCCTCGAGGTCAGAAAAGTGTCCCGGGGCGCCGAGAGCCGCGATCGTCTCGCCGTCGATCAGCAGGTCGTACCGAACAACTCCCGTCGTGGAGACGACGCGCCCGTTCTTGATTAGTGTCCTCGCCACCGCTCCCCCTAGGCCTCGGTCAACGGACCGTACTGATCCGGACGGCGGTCACGGTAGAAGGCCCACTGCTCGCGGACCTCCTGCAGAAGATTCATGTCCAAATCCCGCACGATGAGTTCCTCGTCGTTCGTCGAGGCGACGTCGCCCACGAATTGTCCCCGAGGGTTCACAAAGTAGGTCTGTCCGTAGAAGTCATTGTCGCCGAGGTCCTCGACGCCGACACGGTTGATGGCGCCCACGAAGTATTCGTTCGCGACGGCGGACGCGGGCTGTTCGAGTTGCCAGAGGTAAGCCGAGAGCCCGCGACTCGTCGCCGACGGATTGAAAACGATCTTGGCGCCCGCGAGGCCCAGTGCGCGCCAACCTTCGGGAAAGTGTCGGTCGTAGCAAATATAAACACCGATACGACCCACCGCGGTGTCGAAGATGGGGTAACCCAGATTCCCCGGTCGGAAGTAGAACTTCTCCCAGAAGCCCTTCACCTGAGGAATGTGGGTCTTGCGGTACTTGCCGAGGTAGGTGCCGTCGGCGTCGATCACGGCGGCGGTGTTGTACAAAACGCCCTCTTGTTCGCGCTCGTAGACCGGAAGCACCATGACCATCTTCAGTTCTTTGGCGAGAGCCATGAAGCGTTGCACGGTCGGTCCTTCGGGCACCGCTTCGGCGTATTCGTAGAACTCGGCGTCCTGGACCTGACAAAAGTAGGGACCGTAGAAGAGTTCCTGGAAGCAGATGACCTGCGCGCCCTGACTGGCGGCCTCGCGAGCAAATTTCTCGTGAGCGTCGATCATCGAATCTTTCGCACCCGTCCATTTCGCTTGAACTAGCGCCGCGCGAATTACCTCTGCCATAACCACTCCTCTTCCCTGCGTGTGAAATGAGATGACCTATTCACTCACCCCGACAGCCATACTGTCAAACATTCACCAAAATTGCGTTAATCAGCGATGAACTCTCTTCGGATCGAACCGGGACGCGTTTCAGCCTTCGTCCATTGATGCAGGTCTCTTCACTCGACTGTCGGGGACCGCCGCGCTGTCGCGGTGAGAACATCGAGCGTCGCCTTCGCTCGGTCCCTAGGCTCACCCACGTGTCAGGTTCGCAGTTCACGAGCATCGGACCTTGGCTGTCATGAGCGACGCGACGTCGCTGTACGCACGGTGGTCGGCACCATGACCACCACGCGAGGTGGGACGTCGCCTGCAGCACCGTCTCGAGGAGACCTCGCACGAGGACTGGTGCTCGCCTCGCACTTCGGTCCCACTCTCGCGGTGACGAGTGCCACAACCATTCTCGCCGTCGCGGCCGGACGTGGGACGAGCGCCGTTGGTGTCGCAGCGGCGGTACTGGCGGGTCAGTGCGCGGTCGGTTGGTCCAATGACGCACTCGACGCGCCACGGGATCGTTCCGTGCAGCGAATGAGTAAACCCGTCGTCGCGGGCCTCGTGACGCCCGATCAACTGTTCGTCGCGGCGGCCGTCGCGTTCCTGCTGTGCGTGCCGCTGTCCCTCCTGTCGGGGTGGCGGGCCGCTGTTGTCCACCTCACGGCGGTTGCCTCGGCGTACGAGTACAACAAGAGATTCAAGCTGGGCCTTTGGAGCCCGCTGCCCTACGCGATTTCCTTCGGATTGCTGCCCGCGTTCGTCACGCTCGGTCTGCCCGCTCACTCCTGGCCCCGTCCGGTGGTCATGGTGGTCACTTCTCTCATTGGCGTGGGAGCTCACTTCATCAATGCCGTCGTCGATATCGACGACGACCGTCTGACTGGGGTTCGAGGTCTCCCGCAGCGCTGCGGTGCTCGGTGGTCTCTCAATATCGGCACACTGACACTGTTGGTCGCAGCGTGGCTAACCACCACCCTCTCCCCGCATCGCACGGCGAGCGTGGCGGTGGCCGTTGTCATCTCGTTGATTGACGCGGCCGTCATCATCACGGGCATCCGGGGCCATCGACGTGTGGCGTGGCGGCTCGCGATCGTCGCGGCCGTCGGTTGCCTCGCCATCTACGTCATTGGCGGTCACGCGCTCGTCGTCAACGCGCCCGTCACGTAATCGTCTGATACGACTACCGCAAATATGCCGCTCGAAAGTTTCGAAAGTTAGGTGCCCACACGAAGGCGAGCGATGTTGATCGCGACGGCGACCATGACGACGCCGATGCCGAAGTCGAGTACGCGCCACGTGGAAGGCCGCGACATGAATCGTGCCGCGGACCGAGCGCCGAATCCGAGCCCGGAGAACCACACCAGCGAGGCGAGACTCGCGCCGGCCGCGAAGAGCCAGCGATCCCCGTGAAACTGATTTCCAATGGAGCCCAGAAGGAGAACCGTGTCGAGGTACACGTGCGGGTTCAAAAAGGTGAATGCCATCGTGGTCGCCAGAACCGTCCGGCGTGTCGGCAGTGGTGCCTCGGACGGCACCAGCGTCTCGGGGTGCCGAGCCCGCCAAAAACAGCGCACACCGTAGGCCAGGAGGTAGATCACGCCGAGAAGTTGCAATGCACGCAGCACGCTCGGAAATTGATGGACGACCCCACCGATGCCCGCGACGCCGGCGAAGATCAAGAGAACATCGGAAATCGAACACACCACGACGGCGAGACCAACGTGCGCGCGGGTGAGGCCCAAACGAAGAACGTAGGCGTTCTGCGCCCCAATGGCGACAATGAGCGAGAGTCCAGTGAGAAAACCTGCCAGCGCCGCGTTCATGAGATGACCAGAGTACCGACGACGCCCACACGTCCCCGTGACGTCGTCAATATCCCCAGTTCCCAGCGCGCGGAGGAGGGATCTCCTAGGCTTCGGAAAATTCATTTCGAAACGGAGACACCGATGGCCCGCGTCTGCACCTACCTCAACTTCCAAGGCAACACCGAAGAAGCCTTCACTCACTACCGCGAACTCTTCGGCACGTCCTTCGTGGGTCCCATGATTCGCTTCGGGGACATGCCGATGCCGGGCGGTCCCGAGCTTTCCGCCGACGATGCACAACGCATCATGCACATGGAACTCGAAATCACGGCCGGCCACGTCATCATGGCCACCGACATGCTGTCCTCGATGGGCATGCAGTGCCGCGTGGGCAACAACACCACAATCATGTTGGAAGTCGACACGAAAGAGGACGTGGATCGCCTCTACGCCGGCCTCGCCGCGGGAATTGAAGAGCAGTCCCCCGCCGATCAGCCCTGGGGCGCGTACTGGTCCACCTGCCTCGACCGTTTTGGCATCCGTTGGATGATCACGACGCCCATGGAGCAGTAGCCCGGTCGGTCACCCGACGGTGACGGGTCCGTGGAACACGTCGCCAGTAGCAAGAAACACGATGCGCGCCGGTGACGGCACGTCCAACACGGTCACTTCAGCCCGACGCGTTGTACGTGAGGTCCAACCAACGGGAAGAACGCGATCCGTGTGGCGCGTCACACCCGGACGCTCTGCGCCCGAAATCTGCAGAATGTACTCGTCTCCGTTCTCGTCACGAAGTAGGTCGAGGTCGCGACCGGGGCGGTAGAGAACGCGGTGATGCTTCTCGACGTCCACGATGAATTCGCCGGCCTCTCCCGCGCTGCCCCGACCCGGTAGCGCCACGAACGCGAATCGGCGACCACCAACGTCCATGGTCAATAACGGTCCGTCGTGGACCGCGCCCGGAGAGCGAGTGAAAACCGCCCCGTCATGGACCACGCGGCCCATCCCCGATTTCCGAAAACCTGGGGGCAGCGTCTGGGTTGCAAAATCATTCGTCGTCATGGGATCGCAGGACAGCCAAATCCGTCGGGTCGACTCGTCCATGATCTCGCCGTAGAACTCCCCACTTCGCAGCGTCCAGTTCTGCGTCCACTCGGTAGGGCACCCCAGCGCGAAGGTCTCAGCGGAGCTCAACATCTCGGACGTCGGACGTTGCGTGTGGACGCGTCAGTGTTCACGAGGCGTACGCGACAGCTAGCCGAGAGTATCGGCGCTGAAAGCGATGTCGACGTCATCCAACGAGACGACCATCGTGGGTGACACGTGACGATGCTGCTCTTCACGTAGACGAACGACCGTGCCCCAGGCGGTGAATCCCACCGCGTGCGACGCGAAGTACATCGGACCCTCGAAGACCTTGACCTCCACCACACCCGTACCCTTCATCGCGAGGGCCGCGGACTGCATGCGCTCCATGGCGGTTTCTCGGGCGGAGTACATCGCCTCAGTGAAATTCGTGAGCTCGACGTTCTGCGTCTGCTGACTCATGACGGCGCCCATTGATCGTCGTGGCGCAAAGACGAACGACGCCCCGGCGGCGAGACCGAGGGGTTCCCAGCCGGCCAGCATCAACAACGTGAAATCGCGAGCGGACAAGTCGGAGGTGAACACGTGGTCGGCGTCAATCGCCGCGGCGCCAACGGGTCGCACTGCGGTGCCCATGAGTGAAATTTCCGTGTGGGACGCGTGGATCGACCTTTCCACCTCGACGCCCACGACGCCGTGGGCACCGACCGAGGCGGCTTGGCGGTGCAGTCGGGCCATGGCCAACTGAAAGGCCTGCTCGTGGGAATACGACGCCGCAGAGATTTCGCCCTGCCCCCACGACCACGTCATGGGCGGGGTGGAATACACGGACAAGCCCGTAACGAACTCAACGGGCTCCCAACCAATGGCGTGCAGATTGAGCTCTTCGTCCATGGACAGGTCCGACGTCGTCCCCTTTCCTGAACCAGGTCCTTGGCTGTAAGCAGCGAGTGCCGCGCGCATCGCGCCCGCCAGGTCCACTTCGGAGTTAGGCGGCGTGAGAGCACTCATGAGAGACGCACCGTGGGTTGCGGGACCGGGAGAGCCTTGAAGTCTTGAAAGCGGCGAATACGGTTTCCTCGAATCACGGTGTGGTAGTCGATCTCACCTTGACCCAGTTCTCGCTCGCTCGTCGTCACGCGCGCACCGTGGAGCGAATCTCCGTGGAGCGCGTGCTTCGCCGCATCGCGGGCGATCTGGCGGCTGTACGACTTGGCGCGTACTACCTGATCGATCTCGGACGTCGAGACCCCGGTTGCGAACATGGACAGCCCCGAGCCGTGCAACTGGTACTCGGTGATGCAGAAGGGCCACATCCGCACCGAGGACAGCGTGGCGACCACGCCGACGGGCGCGTACCCCGCTTCAACGACCTTGGCGAGACGTTGACCCGCGAGGTAGGTCGTAAAGGGTGCTTGCTGAAGGGCGGGAGCCCCGGGAATCTTCACCGCCGTGCCACTCAAGTGAAATTCGAGCAGGTACCCGTCCCCCATGACTTGTTGGGAATCAACGACGCCGACGACCCCGTGGGCGCCCGCTTCCGTGGCTTCTTCCACCATGCGTTGCAGTGCGGCGTCAAAACCCGTGTGCCAGGCCGATTCGTACCAGGTCTGCTCGTAGTTCTGACCCCATTGACGGTGGTCATTGGACACGAAGCCGTGGGGGCAATTGAACATCTCGCTGTAGCCGCCACCGGTCGTTGAACGATACGGCGACATCGCATTCGACATCGAAGAGCCGAGCGGGCTCCACTGCATGGCACAGAATCCCTGGGCGAAGCCCACTGGCTCCAACCCCATTTCCAAACACGCCGCGAAGTCCGCCACGCTGAGACCGGAGGTGAAGGCCCCCGAGGTCATTCGACGTTCGGCCGCCTCGGGCAGATCGGTCGGTTCGCTGGTCACTAGTTATCGAGCGAGATGATCGTGGTGGGTCGCGTGAGGGTCACCGGCGCCCCCGTCTTGTCGACCGCCGTGCCGAGCGCCAAGAACTCAATCGTGTGCGAGCCCCACTGGTGGGACTTCTCCTCGAGTCGCACTCCCACGATGCCCGTCGCTCCGAGTCGATTGGCCTCGTCCTGCATGCGCGTCATCGCGAGTTCGCGCGCCTCGTAGAGGGCCTGAGTGAAGTTGGGCAACTCCACGTTCTGCCCGGCGGAGCCGAGCGTCGCCGCCAGTCCTCGGTGGGCAATGTGGTACACGCACGTCCCCATCACGAGGCCCTGCGGGGCGTACCCCGTCTGACTCAAGGTCCAGAAGTCCTGTCCCGACAGATCGCTCGTGAAGGGCTTACCAAGGGTGTTGAGTCGTGAGACGCCATCTTCGGCCTTCACCGCTGTTCCCACCGCGATGAATTCAGCGGCGTCCGAACCCCACTCGTAGTAATTGACATCGAGTCGCACGCCGACCACGCCATCGGCACCCAGTTGTGCCGCTTCTTCTTCCATGCGAGTCATCGCGAGTTCGCGCGCGTTATACATCGCTTCGGTCAATTTGGTGAGTTCCTGGCTCTGACCCCACTTACGGGTCTGAATTCCGATGTGGTAAATCGACGAACCCATGACGAAGCCCACGGGGTGAAATCCCGCCTCCTTGACGAGAAGGAACTCATTCACGGACAAGTCGGACGTGAACAGGCCCTTTTCGAGTTCTTCGAGCCGATGTCCCGTCGCTTCGGGTAGATCACCTTGCTCTTTTGCCATCAGTGTCCTCCGATCACAATGTTCTCTAACGCCTGTTGGGCTGCCGAGTTGTGCGCCGCTTCGTTTTTCAGCTCCCCGAGGAGTCGCACCAGCCAATCCTCCATGGAGAGGCTCTCGCTACGAATCTTGATTCCACCGGAGAAATGTCCGACACTGCACCGCACGGTCGTGCCGTCGACGATCGCGTCGAATTGATCCCCCGAGAGCACGACGCGAACCGACGCAATCGTGTCCGACTTTCGAAAGCGGCCCCCCGCGCGCTCCACCTGCAATCGATCTCCGAGTGCATCCGACAAGAGCTCGCTGAGTGACCGAAGCAGCACGTGAAGATCTCCCGAACTCGCACGCAGGGAAGCTGCCGCCAGAGCCAGGTCGTAGGAATCATCGAGTTCGGCCATTGTTCCGACTCTACAAGCGAGGCTCATGACGACGGCGCCAGACCCGGTGGCCGTCAACTTGACGAACACTGTTCACGAGGGTGTCACCGGCATGCTGCTCGCGACGGCGTCGGGGTCCGACGTGCTCACGACCAGTTCGTCGAACTCGGCCCCTGACAAGTTCACCCGCACGCCACCGCGGTCACGGTGGTGGACGACCGCAAAAATTCGAGCCGACGTGGAGGTGAACGTCCCAACGGCGATACGGCCCGGAATTCCGGTGCCGACGCGTATACCGTGAATCACCGACATCGCGTCGTCCAGCACTTCGACCGACCGCACACTCGAGAGCGGAACCACCACGTCACCGCGCATCGCCTCGAGGTGCTCCGACGCGCTCATGCGGAGCGCCAGTTGGTCACCTTCTACGACGAAATGGGCCACTCAACACCTCTCAATGATCAAGTTCAGCGCACGACTCGATCAACCACAACCTACGTCCGCAGGACGGCGATGGCCGACGTGGACTGCGACGAGGTTAGGTAATAGGTGGCCAACGCCTGAAAGTGGCCGTCGCTAGTCGCCACCATCGAACTGAGGACGCCGACCGACTTTCCCTTCACCTTGACGGCGGCGACGGACGTCCATTTCCCATTCGCGAAGAAACTCGCGTAGGAAACTTGATTCCCCGAATCGCTGTAAATGGAAACACCGAGCGCACAACTCGTCGTGCTCGCGCACGTGATCTGAGAGTTCGCGCCGAAGGTATTAAGGAAGGATCCCAACGTTGCTTGCGTTGCCACCGAAGTCGGAGTGGCAACATCGGTGACGACGAACGTCGTGTCTTTCGACGACGCCGCCGATCCCGCCACATTGTCGTACGACAGCACCACTTCACACTTCAGTGAACTCGAACAGCTCGCGTCATCGACGTGGCTGGTGTACGCAGTGGACGGAATACCCGGCAGCGTCCGCGACGTCCCGAGTGTTGTGCCCTTCAGGGCCACCACCGTGGCGACCCCAATGGGCCCCGTGGCTTCCGAGGCGTTTTCAAAAATGAGGCAGTTGGACTTCGTGCACTGAATCGCGTTGACGAAGGCGTACTGCTCACTTTGTGTCTTGCTCAAAGATCGCTTGACACCCGTGTATCGCGCCACGTTCGTCCACGTGGCGCCGGTCAAGACGTGCAGTCCGGAGGTCGAGTGATAGCCAGTCCCGCTCTCTTGAAAGTACTCGTCGGCCACGACGCACTGGCTGAGCGTCACGCAGTTACTCGCGGCCAGATCGTCGCCGACGTAGTTCTGCGAGCCACTCGACGTGAGCGGCGACTCATAGAGCACCGTAGGCGCCGACCAAGTCGTGCCGGTGAGTTGATAGGCGACGACACCGAAGGCATTCGCGACACCGCTCGTGACGGCGGCCGCACCATCAGTGAACTCAACACCCATGAACAGGTCACATCCGCTCGCGAAACACGTCAACGCCGCACCCGACAAGCCCTGAGCGACCAACGTGGGCGTCAACACTCCCGTCACTACGGAACTCGCGCCCCACACCCCACCCGTTTCGCTGTAGGCCAGATTGGCGTATTTCTGGTTGGAGGCGTCGCTGGCCGAGCCCACCACCGTGCAACCCGTGGCGGTGCAGGAAGCGACCGTCGGTACGAAGTTCGGATAGTTCGCGTTGGCGGGAAAATCCGTCGTGAGCCCCCACACACCCGCAGTTTCAAAGGCGTACCAACCAGATTCGTCACCGACTACATCTCCGACGTCACCGACGGCGAGACAATTACCCGGCGACCAACACGCCATTGATTGACCCGCCGCCGAGCCGCCCAAGAGCAAATTCTCGGCCGGAGAGAAGAGCGCGACGGGACTCCACGCACCGCCCGAGAAGGATGATTCGAAGGTGTCAATCTCTCCCGACGTGCCGCCCGTGGACAAACCGATCAACGAGCAGGTGCCGCCGCTCCCGCACGTCAAGGTTTCAAGGGACGTCGTCACCGGATTGATCGTGCCGGTTAATCCCGGTATCGCCTCGGCCGCCGACCACGATCCCCCGGTCGATGTCGTGACGAACCCCTGGGTGGTTCCGTCGCTGGCGGTGAACGTACCGGCGGCCGCACACGAATCATCACTCGCACACGACAAGGAGGCGACGTCCGCGGACGCGCTGGTATCGCCCACGTTGAGGTCGGAGAGTCCGCTGACCGGCACCGCGTTTCCAACCGCGCTACTGGTCACTTCGGCAAGGAAGCCTTCCTGATGAGCCTCATCAGCCGCGTACGAGCCGCCTAGCCAGCACTCTGACGAGGAGCAACTCATCGTGTCGACAGTGACGGTGCCGCCGGCGTTCAATGTGCTGAGAGCAGGAATAGGTTGCGCCGTCGCCCACGAACCGGTGGTATCGGCACTCACGAAGCCTTGCGTATTTCCGTTCGCGTCTGTGTAGACGCCCGACGCCACGCACCACGAGGGCGTCGCACAGGACAGCGCGGTGACCTGTGAGTAGAAGGAGCTGAGCGACGCCACTCCGGGCACCAGTTGCGCTGATCCCCATTGACCCGACGTCTCGGTGGCCGTGAACGCCTGGTAGTGGTCGGCCGCGTCGATCTCATCACCCGCCACGATGCAATTGCCGGTACTCGAGCACGTCAGAGCGCCGACATTCGAGTAACCCGCACCCGCTACGAGAATTGTTCCCTTCACCATGGTGGCCTTGCCCCATATCCCATTCGACGAAGTGGCGACAAAAGGTTGCGTGTCGCCCTGTCCGTCGTCGTACGTTCCCGCGACGGTGCAACTGTTCCCCACGCAGAACAGCGAGGTGGCGGCATCGTTTTGACCGACGTCGAGGGCCGAGAGTCCCGGAATCTCGACCGGCGAGGACCACGTCCCGCCCGCGTCACTCGCCACGAAAATCTCGGTGCCAATGGCGGCCGTCGTTCCGTACGTACCCACAAGCGCACAGTTCGTGGGTCCCGAACACGACAGCGACTGCGGTGAATAAGTGGCGAGGGCCGCGGGCGTGAGGCCCTGCATCGGGACATTGATCGCGGTGCCCCACGAACCCGTGCGCTCCTCGGCCAGATAGAGACGCTCGTCACCATTCCCGTCCACGTAGGTGCCGATCGCCTCGCAGTTTCCGGGCGACCAGCAGCCCACTGTCGGGGCACTGAGACTCGGTGAACCCGAAATTCCGTTGGAGACTCCGTTCAACAAGGTGACGTTGGCGAACCCGGTGGTCGCGGCCCCCGCTTCGGGGATGCCGGCGAGGCACACCGTCGCCACGACAGCGACAACGGCGAGGCCGCGCGGGAGGAAGCGACGGAGAGATCGTGTGTTCATCGTGAACTCCTTCGGAGTAAGCGGACGTGGAGAAGACTTGTGTCGACCAAAGATCGACGGTCGGAGACAGTGCATCGCGTCATGAGGTTGTTGTCACCAATGGGACTGCGCCAAGGCGAGCACTCCACGACACACCACCGGCGGTGCACGATTGAGCCGTGCAGACAACGTGACTATTGATGAGTGCTGCTTGTGTAGGACTGCTGATGCCGACTTCTGGTCCCACGGTGGTCCCCGTGATGCTCACCATGGCGAGCGAGGTCGGTCCCCACGTCCCGTACGATCCGTCGAAACTCGATGTGACCGTGACGACCCCGTTCGTGCCGTAGATCACACACGAGCCTCCGGGGTGACAACCCACGCCGTCCGCTTCAAAATATTGTGCGCCAAAATTCCCAGGGCTCACCGGCAAAAAGGTTGCGGGCTGCCACGTTCCCCCGCTCAAGGTCGCGTAGAACGTCGCCGTCGGCGCACCACCTTGGCTCCACGACTCCGACGACACATTGCCGACGATGACGCACGCGCCCGGACTCGAGCACGCGACACTTGTCAGAGCGACGCCATTGGAGCCAATAATGTTCGCTGGCTGAATCGTGGTCAATCCCGGTAGGAGTTCAGCGCTCGTCCACACGCCGGCCGACTCCGCGTCAACGAACTCGAGCGATCCTCGGGAGTTCTCGTAGTAACCCGCCACGGCGCAATCCGACGAGTCGGGGCACACCAGTTGCGTAAAGCCGACGGACGTTGAGTCCAAGCCCGTCGTCGCTGAGTTGAGCGCCACGATGCCGGGCAACGTCATCGGCGCCGTCCACGTGCTCCCGTTCCCCGACACAATCGAGGGCTCCCACGCTTGGTGATGGGACCGGTAGATGTCGGCACCCATCACGCAGTGCCCGACCGACGGACACTGGAGGGCGTCCACGCGGACGTTCCCGGGAACGGCGACCGAGGGGAGGCTCAACGTCGTGGCGGTGGCGTTGCCCGAGAGGAGATCAGTGACAACAAATGGCGCATTCGTGCCGTTGGTCGTGACGTAATTGCCCACGGCCAGGCATTGAGAGAGAGACGTGCACGACAACGCCGAAAAGGCTTCGAGCTCGCTCGGTGCGTTTTGCCCGGTGGCGGTGGACACGGGCAAGCCGGCCAACTTCTGCATGGTGCCCCAGACACCATCTCGTTCGACGAGGACGTAACTCACGGTCGGCGACAGGTCCATTTCTCCGACGACGACACAATTCCCGACCGACACACACGACAGACCGTCCACCGAAAAACTCTGCGCATTGGCGAGCACGCTCGAGGGAATCACCTCCGTTGGTTGCCAGACGCCGTGGGATTCCTCGGCGGTAAACAGCCCCCCTTGATTGACCTGGAAAATCGAATTCGTGTCGGTGACCCCGTCGCCGACCGCGACGCAGTTGCCGTCAGACGGACACGACACCGCGTCGACCGATGCGTCAGAATTGGACGGCAGTGCGGAACTCAAGACCAAGTTTTGTGCCGTGCCCCAACTCCCACTTCTCAGATTGACGATCGCGCCGCCTAACGGCGTGGTGACCAGTAGTTGGGTCACCGAGCCCGCCGAGACCATTTGGTCCACCCAAAAGAAACTCTGATTATTCGCGTCGGTCTCCGTCGGGAAATTCACTTCGGTGGCGGGCGCGAACACGCCATTGGTGGCCGCTGACGAAAAGATGATCGAACTGTCCTGGAAGGAATAGTCGCCGACCACCACACACGTCGATGGTGACGAACAACTCAGTCCCGCCGCGTACGCCCCGGTGGGGGCGGCGTCCAACGACGAGAAGGCGTCCACGCCCGGCAGCGCCACCGCCCGTCCCCATTTCTGCCCATAACTGACGTCCACGAAGACGCCACTCGAACCGGAGGTCGCCGCGTAATCGCCGGACGCCACACACATGTTCGATGACGGACACACAATGGATGTCACTTGAGCGCCAAGATCGTTCGACTTTCCGGCGACCGCACCGGCATTCAACTGCGCGAGACCTGGGAGATTCGATACCGTCCAGACACCCGCTCGTTCGGACACGACGAAACCTTGGGTGCGTGCGCCGGCGTCGTAATAGGAGCCTCCCGCCATACACGTAGTCGCGGCCACGCAGGTCATCACGTCGACCACCCAACTACTCGACAAGTTATTTCCAGAACTAACGGCACCCGGCGCGGCAACCGTGTTCGCGATGACGGTGGATGGCCGCCAGTGACCGTTGACTTCTTGGGCGAAGAACAATCCACCCGCGAGGGAATTGCCCAACTGTCCCGAAATCGTGCAGTCCCCGGCGGCAAAGCACGTCAGACTCGTCGCCAGCTCGGACGTTGCGAATG
>Ga0208872_1000496_pt1 | contig 28532 bp, 27 predicted proteins | sample CryBogCBH12Aug08_FD_185508 | JGI IMG/M metagenome (GOLD analysis project Ga0208872, IMG submission 185508) | Freshwater microbial communities from Crystal Bog, Wisconsin, USA - CBH12Aug08 (SPAdes) | ecosystem: Environmental > Aquatic > Freshwater > Lake | place: Crystal Bog, Wisconsin, USA...
ATGGAGTAACAATGGCAGGAAGTGCAATCCGCGGTAGTCGCGTCGGTGCCGGCCCAATGGGCGAGGCAGAGCGTGGTGAGGCGATAGCTCGTTTCCGCGTCTCCTACTGGTGTGCAAATGGGCATGAGACCCGTCCATCGTTCGCTGAAGATGGAACGGTCGCTATTCCTAATGAATGGGATTGCCCTCGATGCGGATTCCCGGCTGGTCTCGATAAAGATAAGCCACCCATGCCTGTTAAGAATGAGCCGTACAAGACTCACCTGGCTTACGTTAAAGAGCGTCGTACTGAAGCTGAAGCCGAGAAGATTTTGGGAGATGCTCTCGCAAAACTTCGCGGTGAAGACTAAAGCTTTTTCAGCTCTTCAATAATTGCAACAAGACCTAGTGCGCGGTTCTTCAAATGAATCCGTGTAAGTGGGAATTTGCGATCCGCTAGGGCCTGACCATCACCTAGCGCCTGGGCCATCAAAAGGGTGTGGAAAGTAAAACTCTGATTCGGGATCGCTAGATCTGTTGCGCTCTCTCCAGTGATCTGCAAGAAGGCTCCATTATGTTGACCTCCCTTGTGGAACTGACCTGTCGAGTGCAAGAAGCGAGGACCCCAACCGAAGGTTGTTCCCTTGCCACTCTTTGAGGCTATTAATTCACGAAGTAGCGGAGCATCAATATCAATTCCACGTGCCAAGTAGGCCATGATGGCGATGTAGTGCGAATCATGCGCGAGGAAATCCTTGAGTTGTCCAGATAAAGAGTTGGCAGATGATGCGCTGTAAATAGCGAGAATCTCATTTTCAAAAGCAGCCTTGTAGTGCGGAACCTTGCCATCGTTCCAGGTGGAAAGTAGAGCGCCGGTGCGTTCCTTGGCTTCGGTGACATTTGGTTGGTTGAACGGATCAACCTTTAAGCTGTAACCGAGAAGGGCAGTAACCCACTCCCAGACGATGAATTGCTCTCCGAGCGTGCCCGTAACGGTGAGGTCGGCAGCAGAATCGGCAGCGAAAGAGATCTTGAGAGCGCTACCAGCGACATGAGCGGTGCCGCTTTCAATCGCAATTGGAAGTCGACCTGTTTGATTCTTGCCAGTTGACTCTGCAATTAACTGTTCGATCCAATCGGAGATACCTGGAAGCCCGGAGTTGGAATCGTAGAAGGCCACATTTTGTTCACCCTTATCAAAGATGGTTGCAGCAATTGCGATTGCAGCAGAGCCTTTCTCAGTGAAGGTTGCGGCTGCGGCAGCTGCGTCATCGATAAGTACGGAAACATCCACCCCAATAAGGGCTGCAGGGACGAGACCAAAAGCGGAAAGTGCGCTGTAGCGACCACCAACATTGGGATCAGCATTGATCGTACGCAATCCATCTGCCCGTGCGGATCTATCGAGAGGGGAGCCTGGATCGGTAACAATCACAAAGTGATCTGCTGGATTGAGACCTGCATCTTGAAAGACCTTGGTGAAGAAGGCTTTATGTGAGGCGGTTTCGATGGTTGAGCCTGACTTTGATCCAACGACCACCAAGCTATGCGCTAAATCGGATGGAGTAGCGGCTTTTATTTGACCGGGATCGGTGGTGTCCAAGACGGTGAGGTTCTTCTTGTAGGTCTTAGCAATAACTTCAGGTGCGAGAGAGGAGCCGCCCATTCCTGCAAGAACGATGGTAGTTATTTCCTTAGAGCGAGCCCAGGCACTAAGCGCATCAAGTTCTGGCAAAAGCGCTCTCGATGATGTCGGCAGGTCGATCCAGTTCAGTCGAACAGAAGCTTCTGCTTCTGCCTCTGGACCCCACAGGGTGTGATCCTTGGCCGCGAGGCGATCTACAACTGCTTCTAGTGAAGCAATCGTTTCTTGCGAAGCGATCTGAAGAGCTGAACCGGATACCTGAATCATTTATGCCACCGCACTCACATTGTCTAGTAGTTCTTGCCAAGCATCAGCAAATTTCTTAACACCGTCTTTTTCTAGGAAGGCCACGACATCGTTGAAATCAATACCCGCTTCTTTTAACGCTGCAAAGTGCGCATGAGACTTCTCAAAGTTAGCGGTGATGGTGTCTCCGCGTACAACTCCATGTTCACGAACCTCATTGAGAGTTCCCTCGGGCATGGTGTTTACGCAATGCGGAGCGATCAGTTCGATGACGTAACGAGTGGAGTCATACGCCTTATCTTTCACTCCCGTTGAAGCCCATAGTGGACGTTGTTCCGAGGCGCCTTTCGCGACAAGCTCTGCCCAACGTGGCGATGCAACAACCTTGAGATAAGCCTCGTAAGCGAGGACGGCATTTGCAATGGCGCTCTGGCCGCGAAGTGGAGAGCCCGGGGTAGTGGCATCGAGTCGCTTGTCGATTTCAGCATCGATGCGAGAGACGAAGAATGAAGCAACCGAATGAATATCAGAAATTGGCAATCCAGCAGCAACGCGATCTTCTAAGCCAGATAGGTATGCATCCATAACCAATTCGTATCGTTCGACGGAGAAGATCAGGGTTACGTTAACGCTAATACCAGCTGCTGTGAGTTGGCGTACGGCTGGGAGTCCTTCAAGAGTCGCTGGAACTTTGATGAGCAAATTCGGACGATCAATCTGAGCCCAGAGAGACTTGCCCTGCTCGACGGTCTTCTCAGTTTCGTGGGCCAGGAATGGATCCACTTCGATGCTGACACGACCATCAACCCCATTAGAAGCGGTAAATGTCGGCGTGAAGAGATCGCACGCTGCTGTGACATCTGAAGTCGTCAAGGCGTTGACGATGGAGGCTGTGTCTGCACCTTTTGCCTTGAGCGCCAGGATGTCATCCTTATAGAGCGCCGAACCTTTGATCGCTGCAGAGAAGATGCTTGGATTGGTTGTCACACCGACAACGCTTGAGTCTGCGATGAGTTTTGCAAGGCTTCCACTTTGAAGGCGATCTCGCGAAAGATCATCGAGCCAAATTGATACGCCTGCTTCGCTCACTGCTTGGAGATTTGCTGACATTACGCTCTCGCCTTCTCGATCGAAGCCTTTGCTGCTGCAACTACTGCCTCTGGTGTAAACCCAAATTCTTTGAAGAGTATTCCCGCAGATGCAGATGCACCGAAGTGATTGAGGCCGATAGAAACTCCGGCATCACCTACATACTCACGCCAACCAGCAGTGACGCCAGCTTCAATACTTACTCGTGCCTTGATTGCGGAGGGGAGTACCGATTCTTGATATTCGACTGTTGTCTCTGCAAACCACTCGAGACATGGCGCACTGACCACGCTGGCTGTAATGCCTTCAGTCTTAAGTAGTTCGGCAGCGCTAATAGCGAGTGCAACTTCTGATCCAGTCGCGATCAAAATTACGTCAATTTGCGCATCGACCTTATTTACTACATAGGCACCGTTCGTAACGCCTTGGGCGCTGGCAAATACTTCACGGTCGAGTACAGGAAGGTTCTGACGAGAAAGTGCGAAGCCTGCTGGTTTTGCGCGCTTGATGACCTCACCCCAGGCAACCGAAGTTTCATTGGCATCAGCAGGACGGATCACGGCCAAGTTAGGAATTAAACGAAGCGAAGCAACGTGTTCGACAGGTTGGTGGGTAGGTCCATCTTCACCAAGACCGATGGAATCGTGGGTCCAAACAAATGTCACTGGAAGATTCATCAGCGCTGCAAGACGTACTGCGCCGCGCATGTAATCAGAGAAGACCAGGAATGTTCCACCAAATGGCTTGCTCAATCCATGCAAGGCAATTCCGTTAAGAATTCCGCCCATCGCGTGTTCGCGAATTCCAAAGTGAATCAGGCGTCCATATGGATCGCTATTTTCCATTGCGCTACTTGCTGGCAAGAATGACTTGCTTCCCTCAATAGTCGTGTTGTTACTTCCGGCGAGGTCGGCAGAGCCACCCCAGAATTCAGGAAGAACGCCAGCAATTGCAGAGATAACTTTTCCTGATGCGGCGCGTGTGGCTACATCTTTGCCTGCTGGGAAGACAGGAAGTGCTGACTCCCATCCCCCTGGAAGTTCGTGATTGCGTAGGCGATTAAGAAGCGCCGCGCGATCAGGGTTGGCTGTCTTCCATGCTTCAAATTCCACGTTCCATGCAGCATGCGCGGCTTGGCCACGTTCGATTACTTTTCTTGCATGGGCGAGAACATCGTCAGGAACGATGAAGCTCTCTTCAGGATTTAGGCCAAGCAATACTTTGGTTGCAGCAATTTCATCTGAACCAAGCGCTGAACCGTGTGATTCTGCAGTTCCCTTAGCGTGAGGCGCTGGCCATGCGATCGTGCTGTGTAGACGAATAAGTGTCGGGCGATCGGTGGTTTGTTCTGCTTCGATCATTGCCTTCTCAAGGCCATCGCGATCGATATTTCCATCAGCGAGCGCCGCAACAGTAATGACATGCCATCCATATGCTGCATAACGAGCGGCTACATCTTCAGTAAATGCAACGTGGGTATCGCCCTCAATCGAGATCCGGTTATCGTCATAAATCATCTTGAGGTTTCCAAGGGCCTGTGTTCCAGCAAGTGAAGATGCTTCACCGCTTACACCCTCTTCGAGGTCCCCGTCAGAGCAGATAACCCAAACGTTGTGATCAAAGAGTGACGTAGTACCTGTTGGGTCAAGCAATCCCATTTCAAAGCGTGCTGCCATCGCCATACCGACCGCATTGGAGACGCCGGCACCAAGTGGCCCAGTTGTTGTTTCGACACCATTGGTATGGCCGTATTCAGGGTGTCCAGGCGTAAGTGAGTTGTGGGTTCTAAATGACTTCAAGTCATCGAGTGAGAGACCGTATCCAGATAGGAAGAGTTGGATGTACAGGGTGAGTGAGGAGTGTCCGCAAGAGAGTACAAAGCGATCGCGTCCCAGCCAAGATGAGTCAGTTGGGTCGTGCTTAAGGAAGCGTTGGAAGAGTGTGTAGGCAACTGGTGCCAGTGACATTGCAGTGCCTGGGTGGCCATTGCCAACCTTCTGCACGCTATCCATTGCAAGTGCACGCGCGATCGTTACCGCTGCGTCATCTGTCGAACTCCAAGTAGTGCGTTCCATTGCGATCCATCTCCCTATTTTTAAGCTCGTACGGCTTCTATTCTCGACCTTTTACCTTCAATCGAACATCGTCGTTCGACAAAGTACTTATTAATAAATGGCTAACTACTGACGACTAAAGGCGTTTGCTTTGTACCCAATATTCCAGACCGACAACCAGATCAATCCGGCACCCAAAAGGTGAGCAGCAACGAGGGCTTCGGGAAGATGAGTGAAGTACTGGATGTAACCGATCAATCCTTGACCGAGACACACCCCAAGAAAGAGGAGAACTTTCTTCCCAATGAAAGAGCGGACCTCAAGAGGCTCAGATACTTTAATAACGAAATAAAGAGCAATGGTTAACCCGATAAGGGCAATCACCGTATCTGCATGGAGCCAAGAGATCAGACGTGGATCGATGTGATATCGCTTTGCCTGAGCATCTCCCGCATGTGGCCCGCTACCGGTGACGACGGTACCAAGGGTGATGACAATCAAACTAAGCGCGGTAACCAGGCGAATCAACAACTTGGTAGTGGGGAGAACCTGTGTGCGAGCCTTAGCGAAGATCCGCTCGCGCAACGAGAGCGTCGGAGGAATCAAGGCGATGGAGAGCAGGAAGTGCGCTGACACAGAGAACGGATTGAGTTTGGTAAGGACGGTAATCCCACCGAGGACGATCTGGGCGACAATGCCCAAAATTTGGGTGAGGGCGAGCAAGCGGATCATCTTCCAATCGCGCAAGCCCTTGCCCCAACGAAAGGCACCGATAACGGCAGCAATAATGGTGATCACTAAAACCACGGTAAGGAGTCTGTTTCCAAATTCAATCCAGGAGTGCAAAGTTCCTTGAGCTTGATGGGGGACAGGTGCAATAGAGCCCGAGACGCACTGTGGCCAGGTAGGGCAGCCAAGCCCTGAGCCGGTTAATCGAACAGCTCCACCGGTAACGATGATGCCAACTTGGAGGACTACAAGAGCCGTGTAGATCAGGCTGGCTAGATTCACCCGCTTAGCCTATTGCTTTTAGGCGGGGTACCTGGAGCTAGGAGAAGGCCAGCGGTTCGATTGGCGAAAAGAGGGGAATTACGCAACACTATTGTTGTGAAAAAGAGCGAGGACAAGACCAGGGATCTGGTTGCCCGCACTATTCTTGAAGACGGCCCCCAGAGCGCGGCCGAGCTCTCCGAGCGGCTAAATCTGACTCCTGCAGGGATCCGTCGCCACCTCGATAAATTGATTGAGATCGGCCTCTTGGAATCTCGCGAACCCCATCGGATTGCCAGCTCTCTGCGTGGACGGGGTCGCCCATCCAAGGTTTTCGTGATTACCGACCTGGGTCGCGAAAAATTTGAACATTCTTACGATGATTTAGCGGTCTCGGCGTTGCGGTTTATGGCAAATCTCTCCGAGCGAGATTTGGTCTCTGAATTCGCTCAGAGCAGAGCCGAAGATATTGAACGCCGGGTTGGAAAAGCTATCGGAGGCGCAACTTCGAAGGCGAAGAAAGTCTCTGCGCTCGCTGAATTCCTCACAACTGAGGGATATGCAGCAGAGAGCAAGAGCACGACGGCGGGAATTCAACTCTGCCAACATCACTGCCCAGTTGCTCACGTAGCTTCGGAGTTCCCACAACTCTGCGAGGCAGAGACAGAAGCTTTCTCAAAAGTTCTTGGATCTCACGTACAACGTTTAGCGACTATTGCTCACGGTGATGGAATTTGCACCACCTTTATTCCGACCGTCTCAAATAATCAGATTTCTAAAGAACGCGAAAACAATAAAAACAACCTCAAGGGAGCACGCGCATGAGTGATACAACCCTCCACCCAGAACTCGATGGAATTGGCACATATGAGTATGGCTGGTCCGATTCGGATGTTGCGGGCACCAATGTAAAACGCGGTCTCGATGAGGATGTCGTGCGCGATATCTCCTCAAAGAAGTCTGAGCCACAGTGGATGTTGGATCTGCGCCTGAAGGGTCTATCGCTCTTCGAGAAGAAGCCGATGCCAACTTGGGGATCAGACCTCACCGGAATCTTCTTCGACACCATTAAATATTTCGTTCGCTCTACCGAGAAGCAAGCCTCTTCATGGGAAGACCTTCCTGCAGATATTCGCAATACCTATGACCGACTAGGAATTCCTGATGCAGAGAAGAATCGCTTGGTCGCAGGTGTGGCTGCACAGTACGAGTCAGAAGTTGTGTATCACTCGATTCGCGAAGATCTCGAAAAGCTTGGCGTTATCTTCGTAGATACTGACACTGGACTTCGCGAACATGAAGAGTTGTTTAAAGAGTATTTCGGTACCGTCATTCCAGTCGGCGATAACAAGTTCGCCGCACTCAATACTTCGGTTTGGTCCGGTGGTTCATTCATCTACGTCCCAAAGGGTGTCCATGTAGATATCCCTCTTCAGGCTTACTTCCGCATTAATACCGAAAACATGGGGCAGTTCGAACGCACCTTGATCATCGCGGATGAGGATTCTTACGTCCACTATGTCGAAGGTTGCACAGCACCTATCTACTCATCGGATTCATTGCACTCAGCAGTGGTAGAGATCATCGTCAAGAAGAATGCCCGCGTGCGTTATACGACGATTCAAAACTGGTCTAATAACGTCTACAACCTTGTAACAAAGCGTGCAACCTGTGCCGAAGGCGCAACCATGGAATGGATCGATGGAAATATCGGATCCAAGGTCACCATGAAGTACCCAGCTGTCTTCCTCATGGGCGAGCATGCAAAGGGTGAAACACTCTCGATTGCATTTGCTGGTGAAGGTCAACACCAAGATGCAGGTGCGAAGATGGTTCACGCTGCTCCGTACACATCGTCAACGATCATCTCTAAGTCAGTTGCACGTGGGGGAGGACGTACCTCCTATCGCGGTCTCGTTCAAGTGCAGGCCGGCGCGCATCACTCAAAGTCAACCGTGAAGTGCGATGCCCTCTTGGTGGATACCATCTCGCGCTCAGACACTTACCCATACGTTGATATTCGAGAAGATGATGTTTCGATGGGTCACGAGGCAACTGTTTCCAAGATCAGCGATGACCAACTCTTCTATCTCATGTCACGCGGCCTCTCTGAAGATGAAGCGATGGCGATGATCGTCCGTGGATTCATTGAGCCAATCGCTCGTGAGTTGCCTATGGAATATGCACTCGAACTCAATCGTTTGATCGAACTTCAAATGGAAGGCGCTGTTGGATAATGTCTCTCGCAACAACGACTAATTACTTAACTCCGACTGGACGAGAAGAGCCTTGGCGTTTTACGCCACTCAATCGTCTTGCTGGTTTGCATGACTCATCTGTTGAGTTGCACGATCGCATCTCCCTTGAGCCTTCGGACATTCCTGATGGCGTGACGATCACGATCGAAGACGCGCATGAATTCCCTTCACTCGCTACGACTGATGATCAGATCATCCAGCGCGTACGTGAAGTCGCTTCTAAGGTTTTAGTTGTGACCATTGCGGCTAATGCCGAAGTTGCTCTTCCCATCACTCTGGTGCGCACGCACCTTGAGATGAATCCGGAAGTTTCGCGGGTTCAAGTCAATGCTGGAGTTAATAGCCATTCAACGTTGGTAATCGCGAATAACGGTGATGGGATCATCGCCGAAGAGATTGAATTTAATCTTGGTGCAGCATCCAACCTTCGATTCATCACCCTGCAAGAGTGGGGCGGTAAAGCAGTCCATGTAGGGCGCCACCATGCAATCCTCTCGAAGGATTCAACTTTTACTTCATATGTAATCACCGTAGGTGGTTCCGTGGTTCGACTGCTTCCCACCGTTGAATACAAGGATCGTGGCTCTAGCGCCGAACTCCTCGGGCTCTACTTCGCTACGGATGGTCAACACCTTGAGCATCGTGTTCATGTTGAACACGGAGTTCCTGGCGCGAAATCTCGCGTCAACTACAAAGGTGCACTTAATGGAGATTCTGCTCGCACCGTCTGGATCGGCGATGTCTTCATCAAAGCAGCCGCTCAAGATACCGATACCTACGAACTTAACCGCAACCTCCTTCTCTCTGATGGTGCCCGTGCTGATTCAGTTCCGAATCTCGAGATCGAGACCGGTGACATTGTTGGAGCTGGTCACGCAAGCACGACTGGTCGATTCGATGACGAGCAACTTTTCTATTTGATGGCTCGCGGAATTCCAGAGTCGGAGGCCAAGCGCCTGGTTATTCGTGGATTCTTCTCTGAGATCATCTCCAAACTTCAGCTCCCTGAAGTGGAAGAGCGGATCATGGATCGAATCGATACTGAACTTGGTTCGGTGACCCTATGACGACTCTCGCATTTAACGACCTAGTTCCCGGGAAGCCACGGCAGGTTGAAGTCGATGGTAAGCCGGTATGCGTTGCCAGAGTTGGAGATGAAGTTTTTGCAGTTTCCAATATCTGCACTCACTCCTATGCAGAGTTGAGTGATGGCGAGATCGACGGTTTCAAGATCGAGTGCTGGCTCCATGGAGCGGATTTTGATCTTCGCACTGGTGAAGCACTTACCCTGCCTGCGACCGAAGCGCTCGAAAGTTATAACGTCGAAAGACGCGGAGATGAAGTTTTTATTAGCCCAAAGACGAAGGAGAACTAAGTGAGCACACTAGAGATTAAAGGACTGCATGTTTCAGTCATTACCGAAGAGGGCTCTAAGGAGATTCTTCGTGGAGTAGATCTGACCATCAACTCCGGTGAAGTGCACGCAATCATGGGCCCTAATGGTTCGGGTAAATCAACCCTCGCATACTCAATCGCGGGACATCCTAAGTACACGATCACCGCTGGAACAGTAACCCTGGATGGCGCAGATGTTCTCGAGATGACCGTAGATGAGCGCGCAAAGGCTGGACTCTTTCTTGCGATGCAGTATCCAGTTGAAGTTCCCGGCGTATCTGTCTCTAACTTCCTTCGCACAGCAGTCACCGCCGTCCGTGGAGAAGCTCCAAAGGTACGTACCTGGGTTGGAGAAGTTAAAGAGGCCATGTCGGCGCTCTCGATGGATCCAGCATTTGCTGAACGTAATGTCAATGAAGGTTTCTCAGGCGGAGAGAAGAAGCGCCACGAGATCTTGCAGATGGAACTCTTAAAGCCACGTATTGCGATTTTGGACGAGACAGATTCAGGACTCGACGTTGATGCGCTTCGCATCGTCTCTGAAGGCGTTAACCGCGTTAAAGAGAATCAGAATCTTGGCATCATGTTGATTACTCACTACACCCGCATTTTGCGCTACATCAAGCCTGATTTCGTTCACGTCTTCGCCGGCGGAAAGATCGTCGAAGAGGGTGGACCAGAGTTAGCTTCGAAGCTCGAAGAGAACGGTTACGCGGAGTACGTCACCGCTTAACCATGACCTCACCTCTCAATATCTCCGCTATTAAGCGCGACTTTCCCATCTTCGATCAGGAGATGCGCGGAGGGAAGCGCTTGGTCTTTCTCGATAGTGGAGCTACTAGTCAGAAACCTCTTCAAGTGATGGATGCTGAGCGGAATTTTTACTCTACAAATAACGCAGCTGTACATCGCGGCAGTTACCTTTTGGCCGAGAGAGCAAGTGAAGCATTTGAGGGAGCGCGTGCTCGCGTTGCCCAATTTATAGGTGCGCAGGCCGATGAGATCGTCTTCACCAAGAGCGCCACGGAGAGTTTAAATCTCCTGGCCGCCTCATTCGAAAGAAGCAGCGGAACACTCGCTATAAAGGCGGGTGATGAGATTGTTGTTTCGGAATTAGAACATCACGCCAATCTCATTCCTTGGCAAGAACTCGCAAAGCGCACTGGTGCGGTTCTCAAGTGGTTTGAGATGAAGCAAGATGGATCGCTCGATCTTTCACGGATAGATCAGATCATCACCTCGAAATGTAAAGTAGTCGCGATTACCCATCAATCAAATGTTCTGGGTTCAGTTCCAGATATCGCACCGATTATCGAAGCTGCGCATTCCGTTGGAGCTGTATTTGTTCTCGATGGTTGCCAATCGGTTCCTCATCAACCTGTAGATGTAAAAGAACTTAACGTTGATTTCCTGGTTTTCTCTGGACATAAAGCCCTTGGCCCAACGGGAGTTGGAGTTCTCTGGGGTCGTCACGCTCTGCTCTCGCAGATGGAACCATTTCTCTATGGTGGTTCCATGATCGAAACCGTGACCATGACCGAGTCCACATGGGCTGAAGCACCTAAGCGTTTTGAAGCTGGTGTTCCCAATATGGCCCAAGCCGTGGGTCTTGCAGCCGCCTTGGATTACTTAGATGGTGTGGGCTTAGAGAGAATTCATGAGTGGGAGCGCAACTTAACCAAGTACGCCCTCGATGGGTTGCACGGCATTGAAGGCGTGAAAGTTGTAGGTCCGCAAGGTTTAGAAAATCGTGGGGGAGTCATCTCCTTCACCATCGAAGGTTTACATCCTCATGACATTGGTCAGGTAATGGATCAATATGGTGTCGCCGTTCGCACTGGCCATCACTGTGCCTGGCCGCTGATACGCAAACTAGGTCTTACCGGAACCACCCGTGCCTCGTTCTATCTGTACAACGATATTTCTGATGTCGATATCTTTCTTGAATCAGTAACCGGCACTCGAGATTACTTTAGGGGCCGTTGATGGAACTCGATTCGCTCTATCAAGAGGTGATCTTGGATCACTACAAGAACCCGCTCCATAAAGGGCTACCTACTGGCGAGATTCAAGTTCATCACGTCAATCCCAATTGTGGCGATGAAATTACATTGAGTCTGGCTATTAAGGATGGCAAGGTGACCGACCTTGTCTGGGATGGCGTCGGTTGCTCTATCTCGCAAGCAAGCGCCTCGATCATGAGTGACTTAGTAGATGGCAAGAGCGTTGAGCAGGCAGGTGTTGCGCTTCATGAATTTACAGAGTTGATGTCGAGTAAGGGCACCAAGAGCGGAAATGAAGATATTCTCGAAGATGCAATTGCCCTTGCAGGAGTTTCAAAGTTTCCAGCGCGAGTAAAGTGCGCGTTATTGAGCTGGATGGCATTTAAAGACGCAGCAATTCAGAATGGAGCAGAACTATGAGCGAACAACAGCTAGCTACTCTGGATGAAGTGACGGAGGCGTTGAAAGATGTCATCGATCCTGAACTTGGAATCAATGTAGTTGACCTCGGGCTCGTCTACGAGATGAGTGTCAATGAATCAAATGTTGCCGTCCTGGACATGACCCTCACTTCTGCAGCCTGTCCACTTCAAGATGTGATTGAAGACCAAGCCCGTCAAGTGCTGGCAGATATCACCTCAGATGTCCAGATCAATTGGGTATGGATGCCACCTTGGGGTCCAAACAAAATCACCGATGATGGTCGTGAACAACTTCGCGCTATCGGCTTCACTGTTTGATCACTCGCTTTAAAAAACTTAAGGAATCCTTATGTCTATGAACTCCATGGGTGCGCATTCAGCCATGCGTTCATTAACTCGCGATCCGGCCGTGAAAGATATGAAACTCAAAGCCGGAACGGTAAAACGAATCTGGAGTTTTGCCCGTCCTTTTAAGCTCTACCTCATCATCTTCCTTGTGATGATTGTGGCCGATTCACTTTTAACGGTCGCTAGCCCATTGCTCTTGAAGAACCTGATCGACAAGGGAGTTATCCCGCACAACGGTCGTATCGTCACCGAGTTAGCTCTCACGGTTGGCTTGATCGCAATCCTTGACACCTCGGTGAGCCTGGTTTCTCGTTGGTTCTCATCGCGTATCGGCGAGGGTTTGATCTATGAGATGCGCACCCAAGTATTCGCCCACATCCAAAAGCAATCGATCGCTTTCTTTACCCGCACTCAAACCGGAGCTTTAATCTCACGAATTAACTCTGATGTCATCGGAGCGCAAAATGCCTTCACAAATACCCTCTCTGGAGTTTTAAGTAATATTTTGACCTTAACCTTGGTAGCGGCCGCTATGGCCACCTTGTCTTGGCAGATCACACTTGCATCTCTCGTTTTACTCCCACTCTTTTTAATACCAACAAAGTGGGTCGGCAAGAAGATTCAGAGTCTGACCCTCGCCTCCTTCAATCTCAATGCCGAGATGGCTTCAACGATGACCGAACGTTTCAACGTTTCGGGAGCACTACTTGTTGCTCTCTATGGAGAACCAAATAAAGAACGTGAAGGTTTTCGCGCAAAGGCTCGTCGAGTAGCAGATATCGGTATTCACACCGCCATGCTCAATCGGATTTTCTTTATGGCGATCACAACCATTGCCGCCCTTGCCACTGCTTTGGCTTATGGCATTGGTGGACATCTGGCGATCTCTGGCGCGATCACTGTTGGATCACTTCTGGCTATCACAACGCTCTTAGCTCGTCTCTACGGTCCTCTCACCTCGCTTTCAAATGTACGAGTCGATGTCATGACCGCACTAGTTTCATTTGAGCGAGTATTTGAAGTTTTAGATCTTGAACCGATGGTTCGAGATCATGAGTTAGCTGCGCCGATAACGGTTGCCCGACCATCAATCGAATTCGATCGCGTCACTTTCTCCTACCCTAAGGCGACGGAAATCTCCTTGGCTTCACTTGAACTGGCAGCCAAGAAGGAGATGGTTGATTCGGGTGTAGTACTTGAAGACGTCTCTTTCTTCTGTCCTCCAGGATCGTTCACTGCGATTGTTGGTCCTTCTGGCGCCGGAAAGAGCACGATCTCCGGATTGGTTCCTCGTCTTTACGATGTAACGCAAGGCAGTATCAAGATTGCAGGAACAGATCTACGTGAACTCACTTTGGCTTCACTACGTAATGAGATAGGTGTCGTCACGCAAGACTCCCACATGTTCCACGACACGATCGAAGCTAATTTGCGATACGCCAAGGAAGATGCAACCTTGGATGAGATTGAACAGGCTTGCCGCGCGGCACAAATTTGGAGTTTTATTGAATCTCTTCCCAATGGATTAGATACCATCGTGGGAGAACGTGGTCACAGACTGAGTGGGGGAGAGAAGCAACGTCTCGCTATCGCTCGATTACTCCTCAAAGCTCCAAGCATCGTGATCCTCGATGAAGCGACCGCCCATCTTGATTCCGAAAACGAGGCACTTGTTCAGGCGGCGCTGGAAGTAGCTCTAGAAGGTCGCACCAGCATTGTCATCGCTCACAGACTCTCAACTATTCAGAAGGCTGATCAGATCTTGGTCCTCGAAAGTGGACGACTAGTAGAGCGCGGCACACATGAAGAGTTAGTTGCTCGTGGAGGTTTGTACTTCGATCTCTACCAACGTCAATCTCTTGTCGGGGGAAATTAACGAGCGAGGATTACTTATCCGTAATCTGTAAACGTTGATTACGCATGATTGCGTTCTTCCCGGTGATCGTCTCTCGCCCGGCATTTGCAATGACTACCGCGATATATGGCAAGAACACTGCTCCGGCCATAGCCACCCAGCGATAGGGATTCGGCAGAAAAATTGTGGATACAAAACAAGCTGTTCGCAGCATCATCGAGTAGAAATATCTGCGCTGTCTTCCCTTTTGTTCAACCGAAAGAGCATCTTGGGCGCTGGTTATGACGATAGGGGTATTTTTCTTACCCGATCCCTCGCTACGCATGCTCACGGATGAAGCCTAAGTCTCGCTCGCCGTTCGCGCCTCTTTTAACTACGCACGAGTAGTGGCTAATCTGCTCCCATGACTTCTTCGCCGCAAGGTCCCCGTATTGTCTTTGTAACCGGCGGAAATCGCGGAATTGGCTTGGCGATTGCTAGAAGCTTTGCGACCGAGGGCAACCTGGTCATCGTCTCCTACCGTTCAGGTAGCGCTCCCGAGGGATTGGTCGGCGTCAAGATGGATGTCACCGACCCAGAGAGCGTAAACGCTGCCTTCGCTGAAATTGAAAGCACCTACGGCTCTGTCGATGTGCTTGTTGCCAATGCAGGAATTACCCGAGATGGCCTCACTATGCGGATGAGTGATGAGGATTTCACCGCCGTTGTAGATACCAATCTGACTGGAACTTTTAGAACTGTCCAACGCGCGATCTCACCAATGATGAAGAAGCGCAGTGGGCGAGTAATTCTTATTGGCTCGGTTGTCGCACTTCTCGGTTCAGCCGGCCAAGCTAATTACGCCGCTACCAAGAGCGGCTTGATCGGAATGGCTAGAGCTTTAGCCCGTGAATATGGTTCACGAGGTTTGACCTTCAACGTCATTGCCCCAGGCTTCGTTGAGACTGATATGACTGCAGAGTTGAGCGACACGCTGCGTGAAAAGTATGTTGCGGCAATTCCACTCGGTCGATTCTGTTCACCTGAAGAGGTTGCGACCGTCGTTAAATTTATTGCTTCACCTGAAGCGAGTTACATCACAGGAGCGGTTATTCCGGTCGACGGAGGAATGGGGATGGGTCACTAATGGCACTACTTACAGGGAAGAACATCTTGGTTACAGGAGTGCTGACCGATGGTTCGATCGCATTTCACATTGCCAAGTTAGCCCAAGAAGAAGGCGCCAATGTCGTCCTCACAGGTTTTGGTCGCGGATTGAGTTTGACCACACGTATCGCTGGTCGCCTACCTAAGCCAGCCCCAGTGATTGAACTTGATGTAACAAATCCTGAGCATCTAGCTGGTCTCGCTGCCGAGGTGAAGAAGTATGTGCCTCATCTTGATGGTGTTGTTCACTCCATTGGTTTCGCTCCACAGGCTGCCTTGGGCGGAAATTTCTTAAATACCGAGTGGGAAGATGTCTCGATCGCAGTTCACACTTCGACCTTCTCCTATAAATCTCTAGCGATCGCTGTGCGCGAGCTCTACCCTGAATCTGGAGCGAGCATTGTTGGCCTCACCTTCGATGCCACCGTGGCCTGGCCAAAGTACGACTGGATGGGCATCGCCAAGGCTGGCCTTGAATCATGTAATCGGTACTTGGCTCGCGACCTGGGCGCCGAAAATATCCGCTGCAACCTGATCGCGGCCGGTCCATTGGCCACTATCGCGGCCAAATCAATCCCGGGCTTTGAAGAGTTTGAGAATGTCTGGAATACCCGTTCGCCGCTCGCCTGGGATTTTGCCGATCCAGAGCCTGCCGCTCGCGGCGCAATCGCCCTCCTCTCTGACTGGTTCCCTAAGACAACAGGTGAAATCATCCATGTCGATGGGGGAGTTCACGCCATCGGGGGCTAAAAGCCCAATTTCTGCTTTTCCTACGCCTCAAGGTATCCTTTGGACATCAAGTGGAGTTTGTCGCTCCCACCTCACTGGCTTCGGCTGGTTGGTCAAGAACGAACTCGCCAATTTTGGCGGGTCTATTTTTGCGCGACTTAATCCTCTTGCATCATGCACTTTCTAGAGAGGAAGAGTTATCAGCGCCGAACAAAGAATCAATGATCGAATCCGAGCCTCGGAAGTTCGTCTCATCGGTTTCTCTGGTGAACAAGTCGGAATCGTTGTCACAGCGACTGCCCTTTCCATGGCAGAAGAAGTTGGCCTCGATCTCGTCGAGATTTCTCCAGATGCAAAACCACCCGTCTGCAAGATCATGGATTTCGGAAAATATAAGTACGAGATCGCACAGAAGGCACGGGAAGCAAGACAGAACCAGACCCACATTGTGGTTAAAGAGATTCGTTTTGGATTAAAGATTGAACCTCATGACTATGAGACGAAGAAAGCTCACATTGAGCGCTTCCTCAAAGGCGGAGACAAGGTGAAGGTAACTGTTCAATTCAAAGGAAGAGAGCAGACCCGACCTGAGATGGGCTACCGATTGCTGATGAAGCTTTCGGAAGAGATCGCAGAGTTCGGCTTCGTCGAATTCGCACCGAAAAAGGAAGGCAAGAGCATGACGATGGTTCTTGGTCCGGTTCTTAAGAAGAGCCAGGCATCCAAGAAGTCAGCGCCTAAGGCAGCGGCACCAGCCGCAGCAGCTCCTGCTCCAGCTTTGGAGAGCGAAGAAGTAACTCAATAATTTTTAATTTTGCGTTCGACCAAAGCGGTCGGACATATTAAGTAAGCAGTAGTAACGACAAGTACCCAGGAGGTATGAAGTGCCAAAGATGAAAACCCATAGCGGAGCTAAGAAGACGTTCCGTCTGACCGGCACCGGCAAGATCATGCACGAGCGTGCAGGTAAGCGCCACCTTCTTGAACATAAGTCTTCACGCGTCACTCGCCGTTTGAGCAATGATGCAACTGGAAAGAAAACCGTAACCATGACAGCCAAGCGCATGCTCGGTTTGAAGTAAGGAGCAGATAAATGGCTAGAGTAAAACGCGGTGTCCACGCTGCTAAGAAGCGTCGCACCACCCTTGAACGTACCGCTGGTTACCGCGGACAACGCTCACGTCTTTTCACAAAGGCGAAGGAGCAACTTACCCACAGTATGGTCTACGCCTTCGATCACCGTAAGGATAAGAAGGGCGATTTCCGCCAACTCTGGATTCAGCGCATCAATGCTGGTGCTCGCGAACATGGCTTGACCTACAACCGCTTCATCCAAGGCCTCAAGGCTGCAGGTGTTGAAGTAGATCGTCGCGTTCTCTCTGAGCTTGCAACTAACGATCCAGCTGCATTTGCTGCTCTCGTTGAAGTTGCTCGCCAACATCTCGTCACCGCTTAATTAGTTCAGCTGAAGTCACTTTGACTCACGCACCTATTACGAGCCTTCATTCGCCCCATGTGGAGCGGGTGAAGGCTCTTTTGGGTCCTCGGGGTAAGAAGCAACGTGGCTTAGAGAAGCGCTTTGTGGCAGATGGTTTGCAATCTCTGCGTGGCGCACTCGTTCCAGCCGTTCCAACCGCTCCACTTATCGATCTTCTCTATCTCACCGATTCTGGATTAGAGAAATTACAGAGCGAATTCTCTGATGAAGTTCTTGCAAAACACGAGACCATCATGGTGACCGATCAAGTAATGGCTGCGATGGCTGATACGCAATCCCCACAAGGAATCCTCGCGCTCTGTAAGTACCTTCCCTCTGACCTCACAAAATTTGATGCGGGTACTCTGAAGAAGGTTGCTTATTTCTGGCAGATTCAAGATCCCGGTAATGCAGGTACTGCAATCCGAACCGCAGATGCATGTGGATTCGATCTCGTGGTCTTTAGCGATTTGAGCGTCGATGTCTATAGCCCGAAAGTTGTCCGTTCCACAGCAGGTTCCCTATGGAATATTCCGGTAGTCGATGATGTGCCCCTTGATCAACTTGAGGAGTTCTCCTACCGCAACAATCTCTCTCTCGTTGCCCTTGATGGCGGGGCGGAGCAATCCCTTTCAGATATTGATAAAACCGAACCGACCGTTTTGGTCTTTGGAAACGAAGGTCATGGATTGCCTGAATTGGCACCAGCTTTTCAACGAATTTCGATACCGATGCGTGGGCGCGCCGAAAGTTTCAATGTAGCAAGTGCCGCCGCAATCGCAATGTATTACCTCTCTAACTAAGAGAGACTTTAGTAAGATCCCATCCCATGAGCCTTTCAGCGCAAGCAATCGAAGATGCCAAGGTTGAGGCCCTTTCGGCTATAGCGGGGGCAGAAGATCTTGAGGCACTCAAAGAGGTCAAATCGGCGCATGTGGGGGATAAGTCACCTATAGCTAGAGCCAACCAACAATTAGGTTCCCTTACTCCTGAAGAGCGGTCGACCTTTGGAAAGATCATTGGCCAGGCTAAGAATCAAGTAGTCACTGCGCTGGAAGCGCGAACCAAAGTCCTTGAAACAGAACGTGATGCGCGCGTGCTTATCGAAGAGCGGGTTGATGTTTCGATTCCTGCACGACGTGCTCCACAGGGAGGACTTCATCCTCTAACTATTTTGACCAATGAAATTTGCGACCTCTTCCTTGGAATGGGTTATCGCGTTGCAGAAGGTCCAGAGTTAGAGGCCGAATGGTTAAATTTCGATGCCCTCAATATTCCTGCGGATCATCCAGCTCGTACTATGCAAGACACATTCTTTATCGAGCCGCTTGATTCACATTTAGTACTCCGCACTCATACCTCTCCAGTTCAGGTTCGCACAATGCTGGAAGAAAAACCTCCGATTTATGTCATCTGCCCAGGACGCACTTATCGTGCCGACGAATTGGATGCGACGCATACACCCGTCTTCTCGCAGGTTGAAGGTCTGGTCATCGATAAAGGGATCACCATGGCTGATCTCAAAGGAACCCTCGATCACTTTGCGCGATCAATCTTCGGCGCTGATGTAAAGACGCGTCTGCGCTCCTCATTCTTCCCTTTCACCGAACCAAGTGCCGAAGTCGATTTCTTCTTCAACGGTCGCTGGATCGAATGGGGCGGTTGCGGAATGGTCAATCCAAAAGTTCTGGTCGCTTGCGGAATAGATCCCGAGGTTTACAGCGGATTTGCCTTTGGAATGGGATTAGAGCGAACCTTGATGGTCCGTCATGGAATTACCGATATGCATGACATTGTTGAAGGCGATGCTCGCTTCTCGCAGAATTTTGGAATGGGTGTGAAGTGAAGGCTCCTCTATCGTGGATTCGCGAATATGTAGATCTCCCGTCCTCACTCACCAATGCCGAGATCGAAGAGGCATTTGTATCAGTAGGTTTCGAAGTTGAAGGCGTTGAAGTTCAAGGCGCGGATATCACGGGGCCTCTCGTCATCGGAAAAGTCATCTCTATCGAGCAGGTTGAAGGTCAGAAGAAACCGATTCGTTACGTTGGACTCGATTGCGGAGAAGGCGAAACTCGCTACGTCATTTGTGGTGCATCAAATTTTGCGGAAGGTGATCTGGTAGTTGTCTCATTGCCAGGCGCAGTCCTTCCTGGAGGATTTGAGATTGCTGCTCGTCAAACGTATGGACATACATCCAATGGAATGATCTGCTCTGCTCGTGAGTTGGGATTGAGTGAAGACCACACCGGCATCATCGTGGTCCACGAAGGCAAGCCGGGCGATGATGCCCTTGCACTTCTTCAAGTTCACGATTCCATCTTTGATGTAGCGGTCAATCCAGATCGTGGTTACGCCCTATCCATCCGAGGCTTAGCTCGCGAATTAGCCGCATCCCTCAACCTTCCATATGTCGATCCCGCAAGTGCAGTGGATGCATCAGCTCTAGAGATCAATACTGCTGGCGTCCAAGTGAGCATTGACGATCCTTCTGCGGCGAGTGTTATTTATATTCGCACCATCGCAGGCTTTAATCCCGCTTCTTCAACTCCACTCTGGATGAGCCGCCGCATCGAAAAGTGCGGAATGCGTTCGATCTCTCTCGCTGTCGATATCACCAACTATGTGATGCTCGAACTCGGCCAACCTCTCCATGCCTTTGATGTAGAGAAGATTCAAGGCTCGCTACATATTCGCACCGCTCAGAGCGACGCCGAACTGACAACTCTCGATGGACAGGTTCGCAAACTCTCTCCACAAAATCTAGTCGTTGCAGATGATGCACAGCCTTTAGCGCTTGCCGGAACGATGGGTGGCTTGCACTCTGAAGTGACATCTACATCGTCGCATTTAGCTATTGAAGCGGCGCGTTTTGATCCAATTGCAATTGCCCGTAACTCTAGATTCCATCGCTTATCTTCAGAAGCATCACGACGTTTAGAGCGTGCAGTGGACCCTGCTCTCGCATCTATTTCAAGTGCACGTGCAGTTCAGCTTCTGGTTGACCTTGGTGGCGCGCGTTATGTTGGTAGTGCAACAGCTGGTGCTATTCCAGCCATGCCTTCTATTGATTTCGATCCTCATTTTGTTTCTCAATTGCTCGGAGTGGAAATTAATCCCGAAGTTGTGGCTAAACACCTTACGACTGTCGGATGTTCCATTGATGAAGTGAGTACAACTTTATGGAAGGTGACACCAGCTACCTGGCGCAGCGATCTGCTTAACCCTTCTGATTTAGTAGAAGAGGTCGGTCGACTTGTTGGTTTGAATTCCATCGAAGGAACCCTGCCGATTGGGCCGGCGAGAGCAACCCTGAGCCCGCTGCAATATCGCAAGCGCGGTGTGGCAAACTTTTTGGCGAATCTTGGATTCTCCGAGGTCTATAACTATCCATTTGTTAATCAAGAGATGGTCGAACTTCTTGGTTTCACGGGCGCACGTGCGGCAAGTTTCAAATTAGCCAATCCGATGTCCGACCAAGCACCACTTTTGCGCACACATCTACTTCCGGGTTTACTTGAAACTGCAAAGCGAAATCTCAATCGCGGCGCGAAGGATTGTGCGATCTTCGAAATTGGATCGGTCTTCCGCGATGTCGCGAAGTTGGCGCATGTAGCTCCAGTTCCAACGACAACGCGCCCTTCAGCAGAGACGATTGCAGAGATCTACGCATCTGTTCCTCCGCAACCACTCTTTGTAGGAGGCGTCGTTGTTGGTTCACTTGACCGTAACGGGTGGTGGGGAAGTGGCCGCGTATTTGATTGGTCCGATGCAACCACGATGGCTCTCAAAATTATTGAATTGACCGGGAACGTTGGAACGATCGTTCAATCGGATCTTGCCCCATGGCACCCTGGTAGATGTGCGGAGATTCAAGTAGGTGGAAAGCCTGTTGCTCACGCAGGAGAATTACATCCACGCGTCTTGGAGGCACTGGGACTTCCACCGCGCAGTTGTGCATTCGCGGTGATCCTCTCGGAATTGCCCGTTGCCCCTGCAAAGAGCGTTAAGCCAATTCTGACGATGCCAGCTGCTACCCAGGATGTCTCCTTGATCGTTGATGCCTCGGTGCCTGCTTCGAAGGTCGAAAGCGCCCTGGTCTCTGGAGCGGGAGAGCTCCTTGAATCGATATCGCTCTTTGACCGTTACGAAAACCTCGGCGATGGCAAGGTTTCTCTCGCCTTCACCCTCACTTTCAGGGCTCCTGACCGGACTTTGACCGCTGATGAGGTCTCGGGTTACCGCGAAGCAGCCGTCGCTGCCGCCGCTAGTCAATGTGGCGCCACAGTCCGCGCATAATTATTCATATATTTGTATAATTATTCATAACCACCTAGACTCTGGCTATGAAAATTGGAGTCGTCGGTGCCAGTGGTTACTCAGGCGGAGAGCTTCTTAGACTCCTGACCGCCCATCCCCATTTCCAGGTTGAGTATGTAGCGGCGGGAACTCAGGCAGGAACCCCCATCACCAGTGTTCACCCTCAGCTTCTGGCTTACGCGGGTCTTGATTTCGAATCCACAGATTCTCAAAGAATGAATGATTGCGATCTAGTCTTCATCGCACTTCCTCATGGTGAATCGGCGAAGTTGATCGCTGAGATAAATCCAGAGGTAAAGGTCGTAGACCTCGGAGCAGATTTTCGCTTGTCATCCGAAGAGTCATGGTCGAAGTACTACGGCGGAGCACATGCCGGTACGTGGGTCTATGGGCTTCCTGAAATTCCTGGTCAACGAGAGAAAATTAAGCAGGCAACGCGGATTGCAAACCCTGGTTGTTATGCAACATCGATCGCTGTAGCAGCCGCTCCTGCCTTAGCAGGCGGATTGATTGATGGCGGTGACATTGTTGTTGTTGCAGCTTCCGGAACAACAGGTGCAGGTCGTAAGGCTTCCACCAATCTCTTAGCCAGTGAAATTATGGGTTCGTTGGTATCCTACAAATTTGGGGGAGTGCATCAACACACTCCTGAGATTGAAGAGACGCTCACTGGAATCTCTGATTCTCCCGTAAAGATCTCCTTCACTCCGATTCTCGCTCCAATGCCGCGAGGAATATTGTCCACCGTTACAGCGAAGTTAAAGCGGCCAATCACAACCGAAGCAGTACACGAGATCTATCAAAAGTTTTATGCGAGCGAAGAGTTTGTTTCAGTTCTCTCTCACTCACAACTTCCTAAGACGTCAGCTGTACTTGGAAGCAACTCGGTGCAGATTCAAGTGGCCGTTGACGAACACACCGAACGATTGGTCATTACTGCCGCGATTGATAATCTCGGTAAAGGCGCTGCATCGCAGGCTATTCAAAATGCCAACTTGATCTCTGGATTTGAAGAAGGTCTGGGACTCAGTGCGAGCGGTATTGGTTCATGAAATTAATTAAGTACGGTGGGCATGTATTAAGTGATGTCGAAACCAATAACGCGATTATCCAGGCCATTGCAAATCTCCATCAGCAAGGCGAGAAGGTTGTAGTAGTGCATGGAGGTGGGCCGGCGATTAATGATGAGTTGGCTATTCACGGAATTTCGAGTGAAATGGTTGGGGGATATCGCAAGACATCTCCAGAGGCTATGGAGATTGTGCAGCAAGCGCTTGCTGGCTCCGTGCTTCGCTCTCTAACAAATTCATTTATCGCATGCGGGGTTAATGCAGTCGGAATATCGGCAGCGGATGGAAAGATTATTCGCGCTGAGAAATTTCAACCAACTCTTAATGGAGAAACCCTTGATATTGGCTTAGTAGGTGAACCAACTCAAGTAGATGTCTCTCTCTTACATCTTCTTCTCGATGCAGGTTACCTGCCAATCGTTTCTCCCATCGGAGTGGATACTCACGGACAAGCGCTTAACATCAATGGGGATATTGCTGCTGGAGCCATCGCTGGCGCTCTGCAGGCCGAAGAAGTGCTCTTCATTACTGATGTGCCAGGTATCTATCGCTCATGGCCTGATCCATCCTCAATCATCAAAGAGATTTCCAGAGAAGAGCTTGCTGGTATTGCTGGATCCTTCGCGGATGGAATGGCTCCTAAGGTGAAAGCGGTACTGAGCGCCCTTGAATCTGGTGCCAAGAAAGCGCGCATCATCGATGGAACAGATCTGAAGAATTTGAAGTCATCACTCTCGGGCGTAGGTGGAACGGTGGTATTTGCATGAATACTCAGGAGCGTTGGCATGCAGCGATGCAGAACAACTATGGAACGCCCTCGATCACCTTGGTCAAGGGAGATGGCGTTGAGGTCTGGGATGAAGACGGGAAGCGTTATCTAGATTTTCTTGCGGGAATTGCCACCAACATTCTTGGCCATGCACATCCAGCAATCGTGAAAGCGGTCTCAAAACAAATTGCCGAGCTTTCGCACGTTAGCAATCTATATATTCACAACCCAGGTGTAGAACTCGCAGAGAAGTTGCAAGATCTCACCAACAATCCCACCGCACGAGTTTTCTTCTGCAACTCAGGCGCGGAGGCTAACGAAGCGGCGATAAAGATTTCACGCCTGACGGGCAAAACCCAGATCATCTCGACCATAGGTGGATTCCACGGTCGAACTTCAGGTTCACTCTCTGTGACTGGGCAAGAAGGGAAACGCAAGATATTCGAACCACTTGTTCCAAAGGTGAAATTCGTTCCCTATGGAGATTTGTGGGCGATGCGTAAAGCGATTTCGCGCAGGACAGCACTTGTCATAGTTGAGCCGATCCAAGGCGAGAATGGGGTTGTTGTTCCTCCGGATGGTTATCTGCAAGAACTTCGTTCACTATGCACTAAACATGGCGCACTGCTAGCCATCGATGCAGTTCAAACCGGCATGGGCCGCACTGGCACTTGGTTCGGTTATGAGCACGAGGGAATTCAACCCGACATCATTACTCTCGCTAAAGGCTTGGGTGGTGGGTTGCCTCTCGGCGCCATGATCACTCTTGGTAAAGCCGTTCCCGCTTTTAAACCTGGAGAACATGGTTCTACCTTTGGCGGAAATCCGATGTCCTGTGCCGCAGCAAATGCCGCCATCGACTTCATTGTTAAGAAAGAGATTCTTGAGAAGGTCGCTATCGACGGTGAATATCTGAAGGCGCAGTTATCTGCCATCCCAGGAGTGTCAGGTGTGAGAGGACGCGGTCTCTTGCTCGGAATTGTTCTGGATTCACCTGTTGCAAGTGATGTCGCTGGAAAAGCTCTAGCCAAAGGTTTATTGGTAAACGCTCCAGGGAAGAAAGTGATCCGTATTGCTCCGGCTCTGACAGTGAGCAAGAAGGAGATCAAGGAGTTTGTGAAACTCTTTGCAGAATGCGTAGATGAGGTGCTCAATGGTTAAGTCGCTGAGCAATCAGAGCGAGAAGCGGAAAGAACTTCTGGCTTCTCTCATCCGCAATGGAAAAATTCATTCCCAAGCCGATGTTGTGAACGAGTTGAGCAATGCTGGTTTTGAAGTTACTCAGGCAACTGCGAGTCGCGATCTTCAGGATCTTGGCGCCATGCGCAGCAAGGGGAGCGATGGAGTTGCGAAGTACGTGCTTGCCGCAAATTCCCCACAGTTACCAAGTTCGAACCTGGTTCTCTCGGTTGCCGTAAGTGGAAACATTGTCGTCTTGCGAACACCGCCTGCTGCCGCTCAATTTGTAGCGAGTTCATTGGACGCAGCGATTGTTGCTGGAGAGCTACTTTCGGCAATCGGAACCATTGCAGGAGATGACACCGTCTTGGTAATCGCAGCAAAGGCAGATGGTGGAGATGCGCTTGCTGAAGAACTTTCAACCACCTTTGGAAAGGGAAAATAATGGCTCTATGGGGTGGACGGTTTTCGGTAGGACCCAACGAATCAGTTGCAAAGTTATCTCGCAGCGTACATTTCGATTGGAGGCTTGCCCCCTATGACATTCGCGTCAATCACGCGCACGTAGCGGGATTGAAGCGCGCTGGAATCTTGAGTGAATCTGATGCACATGTAATTACACAGGCGCTCGTCGAACTTGGAAATGAGATTGCGGCCGGTGAGTTCACTTATAACGATGGTGATGAAGATGTCCACAGTGCAATTGAGAGGGGTCTAGTTGCCAAGCTAGGACCGCTGGGTGGAGCCTTTAGAGCGGGTCGTTCACGTAATGATCTAGTTGTCACAGACTTTAAGTTGTACGTCATTGATCACTTACTTGAAATTGCCCATGAGGTGGTTGAACTCAGCACCACTCTCGATGAGGTTGCGAAGCGAAACATTGACGTTGTTGCTCCTGGATTTACCCATCTCCAGCACGCCCAACCCATTCTCTTCTCGCACGAATTGGCAAAGCATTCCCATGCCCTCCTTCGTGATGTGGATCGAATGAAGGATTGGCTTTCTCGGAACTCGGTTTCACCACTGGGTTCCGGAGCGCTTGCCGGTTCATCTTTGGTTCCAAACCCAGAGATCATTGCCGCAGATCTGGCATTTGGTGGAGTCACACGAAACAGCATTGATGCGGTCAGCGATCGGGACTTTGTTGCCGAAGCACTCTTCATCTTCGCCATGTTGGGAGTTCATCTCTCGAGGATCGGTGAGGAATTTACAATCTGGAATACCCAAGAATTTGGATGGGTAACTCTGGACGATGCTTTCTCAACAGGCTCATCGATTATGCCTCAGAAGAAGAACCCGGATATTGCCGAACTGGCTCGCGGAAAGGCCGGTCGCTTTATCGGCAACCTCACCTCTTTACTTATCACCCTGAAGGGTTTGCCCTTCGCCTATAACCGCGACCTGCAAGAAGATAAGGAGCCGATCTTTGATTCTGTCGAAGAACTCCTCACTTTATTGCCGGCTATTCGGGGAATGGTCGAAACAGCGAGATTTAACGGGGAGAAGATCTCTGCAGGGGTTCTCAGCGGCCACGCCCTAGCAACAGAGATTGCGGACTTCCTGGTTCGAGATGGAGTTCCTTTCGCGCAGGCGCATGAGATTTCAGGCGAAGCCGTGGCCTTAGCCGAGGGTAGGGGAGTGGAAGTTCACGAACTCAATGATGAAGAGTTTGCAGGCATTGATGTTCGTCTCACAACGGATCTTCGCCAGAACCTTTCGGCTCTAGCCGCCATTGATTCACGAGTTTCCATCAGCGGTACTTCGACTAAGAGCGTGACGGCACAAATCACACAATTAGAGGCGAAAATTCGTGGTTACTCGAGCTGGATTACCAGCGAGCGGAAACGCTTTTCGGGCATGATGGGCGCATGACTGCTGAACTTCTAGCCGACCTTGAATGGCGCGGCCTCATAGCGCAAACAACCGATCGTGAAGCCCTCTCTAAGCAATTGGAGTCAGGCTCTACCGCCTTCTATATTGGCTTCGATCCAACTGCACCATCTCTTCATTTAGGTAACTTGGTTGTGCTTCTAGTGATGCGCCGCTTCCAACTTGCTGGTCACAAGCCACTTCCGTTAGTCGGAGGCGCTACTGGTTTAGTGGGAGATCCAAGTGGTCGCAACGAAGAACGTTCGCTGAATGATGTTGATGTAGTTGAACAATGGGTCGGTCGCATCAGAAATCAACTCTCTAAGTTTCTTGAGTTTGATGCAGGCAATAACGCTGCGATCATGACAAATAATTTAGATTGGACGAAGCCACTTTCTGCACTCGAGTTCTTGCGCGATGTAGGAAAGCATTTCAGTGTTAACCAGATGCTCTCCAAAGACAGTGTTTCATCGCGGTTAGAGAGCGGTGGAATTAGTTACACCGAGTTCTCTTATCAAGTGCTTCAGGCATTTGATTTTCTTGAGCTTTACAAGCGTCATGATTGCAAAATTCAATTAGGCGGAAGTGACCAATGGGGCAACATTGTTGCCGGCCTTGATCTGATCCGAAAAGTTGAAGGTGGAACCGCGCACTGTTTAACAATTCCATTATTGATGAAGAGTGATGGAACTAAGTTCGGAAAAACTGCTGGCGGAAGTGTCTGGCTCGATCCAGAGATGACTTCACCGTATGCGTTCTATCAATTCTGGTTGAACAGTGATGATGCTGATGTACCTCGTTATCTCAAAGTGTTTTCTTTTAAATCTCATGAAGAGATTGAAGAGTTAATTAAGGCGCATGATGCCAATCCTGGATTACGTGAAGCACATCGTGCACTTGCACGAGAGATGACAACTCTGGTTCACGGAGCAGGGGAGTGCGATGCTGCAGAGCGTGCCGCCAAAGCTCTCTTCGGCCAGGGCGATCTCGCAGAACTCGATGAGCGAACCCTGGTATCGGCGCTTTCTCAGTTGCCTCGGACTTCAGTCCCTGCCGGAGAGGCCATCCCAAGCTGGGTAGATCTGTTAGCAGCAACTGGCGTCGTTGACTCGAAATCAGCGGCGCGTCGCATCGTGAAAGAAGGTGGCGCATATCTCAATAATCAAAAGGTGCCCGCCGAGGACTTTGCACCGACCTCGAGTGACCTCCTTTATGGGCGTTTTTTACTGCTCCGCAAAGGAAAACGCGATCTAGCTGCCGTGGAGATCGTTTAATTACACAAATGTAATTTATGCAGCTTCTCTTGTTAAGAGGCTAAAACCCTTATGAATCAATGGTTTTAGCCTCTTTTTCATTTTCTTGAATTTCGTGTCGCACCGCGATTTGACCCATTTAGGTCTTTCGGGTTATGGTTCGTGCTCGCTCGCGGAACGGACTTACACAGGCCGTGCGACGACAAATCTGCAAGATAGCGTGTGTTTGGTCCTGGTCTATGTGAAATTGACCTACTGTCCACTATGCATTAAGTTAAGCAGTCTGCCCTGCAAACGGTAAGAAATTATCGTGAGTGGAGCGCGCTCGTACCTTGAGAACTCAACAACGTGCAAAAATCAATGCCAATAAAAGGGCTTATATAGGCGTGTTCGCATGTCTGTAGTAAGTCCAAATTCCTTTGTATTTTCTCTTTTT
>Ga0208872_1000498_pt1 | contig 28402 bp, 38 predicted proteins | sample CryBogCBH12Aug08_FD_185508 | JGI IMG/M metagenome (GOLD analysis project Ga0208872, IMG submission 185508) | Freshwater microbial communities from Crystal Bog, Wisconsin, USA - CBH12Aug08 (SPAdes) | ecosystem: Environmental > Aquatic > Freshwater > Lake | place: Crystal Bog, Wisconsin, USA...
CTGGGCTTCAAGCACGGTTGCACCTTGATAGCCGTCTTCATCACCTCCAGAAGTAAACGCGTCTCGTTTGAAAGTAGGAATAATGAATCCGAGTTCCCGAGCTTTCTTGGCCATTTGGCTAAACACCTTGATTTGTTGACCCCGTTCGCTAAGAAATGACAAGGGAACCCAACAGGCTTTTGCCATCTCAATCTGGTTCTGGATCTGACACAGTTTGTCCAAAAGCTTGTGCGGCAGAACGGTATCCTGGATACAATACGCGGCAACCTCGCCGAGCCGCTCAGGATCACCCTCGGCGTACCTCCCGAAGATTTCCTTGACGGGCATGTCATTCTTTTGGTCCTTGAGGAAGTGCTTTGACACGTTGTTCAAGGAATAAGACTCGAGCTTGTGTTCGCGCTTAACATCCTGGAACAAGTCAAAGACGTACCGACCCTTCATAGGGGTCATTTTGAGCAGGTTGTTGCCTAGCGCCGAACTCGAAAGGTTCTTTTCAACAACCTTTTCGACCGGGTCATCTTTGACACGGCCCCATACGGTACTTGCACCCCTGAGGACCGCCCGAACGTGTAGAAACTCCAAGTCGAACCCGAAGATGTTCCAGCCTGTAATGATATCCGGGTCCACCTTGACCAGATACTTTTGGAAGGCGTCCAAAAGCTCACGCTCCGTCTCGAAGGACTCGAGGTCCGGACCCACGGTCTTTTTGAGACACAGACACTTCCTGTCGAACCACTCATCTTTCCCAAACTCCTTGGTCGTCATACCTATCTGAAACACGACGTCTTGCGGGTTCCGAGGGTCCGGGAACGCGCCCGTTGACGAATAACACTCAATATCAAATGACATGATTCGGAAAGGCGCAATATCGTCGCGCGACACGGGTTGAATAAACCGCCAGTTTGGCGACCATAAGTTGACGTCACACGTCGTCTTGATATCGGGTTCACACAGACCCGGGTCGATCCAGCCTGTTGACGAGCAACCAGACACGTGCATAAACCGCAGAACCGGGTCGATGTTCGACTCGTACACGCGACACCCAGAGAGTTCGGGCCATTTGTTGTTTTCGACCGAGTAAGCAAGGCCCCGAAGCGACCTGTGACTCTTGAACGTCACTTGAATAAAGTCAGAAAGTTCGCCGTTCTGGAACCCCCAGAGATCCTTGGCGCGTTTCTGTTCGGCTTTCCAACACTTGGTCTTGACAAAGTCCAAAAGATCTTTCGTCATCTTTTTGGGTTTTATGAAAAAGTAAGGCTGGAACGGTGTTCCAAGAGAAACCGATTTACCATCTGCAGATCTTCCGAATATGCGGATGGTGAACTGGTCATCGATATCTTGTCCCTCCCAAGCGATGGCTTGAAAGGGCTCCATATACTGTTTTAACGTTTTATACCCTTAAGAGGTGATTCACAGACCCGTGGAGCCGAACCCGGCGTCCCCTCGACCCGTCACGAGTCCCGTGAACTCAGTGGGAGTCTCCACCACGTCAGCCACGGTGAAATTCTCGAGAATGAGCTGCGCAATACGGTACCCTGGGCGAATGACAAAGGGCTGATTCATATCGAGGTTCTGGAGCACGACCTTGACCTCGCCCGTATAGTCCGGGTCGATGACACCCGCAAGAGTGTCCAGACCGTGCTTCACGGCCAGTCCAGAGCGAGGTGCAATACGTCCATAAGTTCCTGGCGGGAGCTGAACTGAGATACCGGTGGAGACAACCACACGGCGACCTGGGAGAACGACGTAGCTATCAGTGCTGAAGAGGTCGTACCCAGCTGCGTCACTTGAGCTTCGGACAGGGAGCTGGGCAGTTGGAACAAGCTTAGTAACATTGAGCGCCATTGTACCATTTAAAAGGTGGCAACCTTTAAATGGAAACGATGGAGGCATACCTTGAATGGTTTCGGCGCAATCAAGCGTACAGAGCATACATACGGGCTAAAAGGACGTTAGAGAATTAAACCTTTTGAATAATATGGCGGGGTTCCACACCAAGACGTTCACGAAACACGATGACTATATGACCCCCAAGTCGGCGTGGGAAGCGATCAAGCAATACGTTCCAAAAAACAAAGTCATCTGGGAACCCTTTTACGGTGACGGCCGGTCTGGTCAAATTTTGAGAGAAATTGGGTTTGAGGTTATTCACAGGGACGAAGATTTCTTTCAAAGTAATCACGGAGACATTATCGTCTCGAACCCGCCGTTTACGCTCGTGCCCAAAGTACTGGAACGGCTCGTCGAACTCGGTAAGCCTTTCATATTGATTATGCCGAGTCCCAAGATTTGTACGCAATACATGCGTAAATTCTTTGCCAAGGCGGAGAGTCCCATCCAGATTATTATACCTCGGAAACGTATCCAGTTTGTTAAACTCGTGAATGGGGAAGTTCCCAAGGACTATGAAAGCAAGTGCAACTTTGATTGCTTCTATTATTGCTGGAAAATTGGGTTGCCCCGGGACATTGTTTGGTTAGAGAATTAAGTCATTCTTAAAACAATGAAGTCGCTCCGTCTAGATATCGATGGCGTCTTGATTCGGGATAAAGCCCTCCTCGAACACGTTCAGCACAATTGCGTCAAGTACGTTCGGGCAAAACTCCCAGAGTGTAAAGACCCGTATGCGACCAACCACGTCTTGTATTTGGCCCAGGGTCACACGGCTCGTGGACTCCAGAAGGTTTTCAAGGTGGACGTGAGTGATTTTAACCAAAAAGTCTATGATAAGCCTCTTTTGCGTCACCTCACAGAGGTTATCGATACGGCTGATTTCCAGTACGATGCGGCACAGATTCACGAGCTGACCAAGGAGGGCTGGAACGTGTCCCTTTTTACGAATGCGCCATGGGTCTGGGCCTCGAAGGTGGGTCTAGCCATCGGAGACAATATCGGTGTTCGGTGTCCCGGGAACCCTATGGAGAGCCCTTTGAAACCCGAGCCCGAGGCGTACATGTTCGAAGATTATAAACTCAATGTGTTGGTCGATGACTCTCTCAAGAATCTGGGGACGGCGCGTCACATGAAGAACTGGAAGTGCGTTCAGTTTACGGACCTCAAGGACACGGGGGCGACGTGGTGTCCCCAAGTGACATCTATATGGGAGCTTTGTCTGCTCCTGCGGTCGATGGAGGTTTAGTCAAGGCTCAGCCTCCTGAAACCATTTCGCATCGGGTCCACACCTCTTTGGGTCATACCGAACAGCTTTGGCGTAATCAAAGAAAACCTTGGACTTTGACTTGGCGACGATGGAGCGCACACAGGTCTTTTCTTTGGAGTTATAGTGAATACACATCTTGCACAATTCAGGGGTCACAAACAGGTTTAGGGTCGACATTATACTATAAGGTCCTTTTTTCCTTAACGGAAGGTCAAGGACTGCAGAGCCTCCCTATAAGCGAGATTATGACGTTTTCAAATCCTCGCCCATTTTAGAGGAATGGAAATTATTATTAGAATTGTTGTTTTCGAGATGGACAAACATCAAGTCTTTTGGTAGAAATTTAGAACAGAAATAACTGTTATTGAAACTTGCGGTGTTGCCGTCGAAACTTACCTTTTTATCCACGATGAGCAATTGTAGAGGCTTGTCAAGGAAGAAATGACCAACCTCTTGATAGTTGAGTATGGGAAGCCCTAGAACCATTGCAAAAGGTTTGTTCAATTTGTAAAGTCGATCAAGTACTTCTAACTTACGACTGAAAGGAGGGTTTGAAATAATTACATCATAACGTTCGGGTTCATACTTGAAAAAATCTTGACCCGTTGCTATGTGTGAATGTGTTACTTCAAATCCCGCAGCTCTTAGTTCAATTACAAATTCAGATTTAGCAGTGTCAAATGGACACCATACGACCGATCCCTTTGGTACATATTGTATTATGGGACGGACGAGTATCTTTGGTGTATAATACTCGTCCTTAACATTGAACGAATTGGCATTGAGCCAACTTTGCATCATTTGTTATAAATACTTATAAACTTTTTAAGCTGTACATACGCGTGAAGAGACTACTTGAACGCCAAAGACTGAAGCGCCGTGCGATAAGTCGTGATAAGTCCGTCGTACTTTCCAACTTGGCCCTTGAACGCGAAGCTTGGGTCTTGATTCTCGAGGATACGCCGGTCTTGCTCGACGATCTCTTTGCCCATAGCCACAAAGAGCTCACTAGGAACCCCAAAATCTTGCGAAAACCCAATAAACATACGCGTCTTAGTATCCGTCATCGGTAAAAGAGTCACAAACGTCATGAGCTTTTTACCGCTGTCCAGAATGACGTCAGACCAGGTGGTATATGGAACAACAAAGGTGTGAATATTTTTGGTATTTGTTATGCCAAAGAGTTGGCTCGTTAGGGCGTACCGGTTCGGTACGTAATCAAACTCGATGGAGTTTCCCGAGTGTTTAACATTCTTGGGCTCTTCACCCTCCGTGCCAAACCCGAGACCGTTGGCGTGGACCCAACTGGCGTGACTCGGGTCGATTCCGTTCTCGATTATGAGTTGGGCAGACTGATTCATATCGGCCTCGAACCAACACGTGTTGAAGCCCGTACGGGGAACGACCGGAGGCTCTTCCGGCCCGCGGAGTCCCCACGGGCGAACCCAAACGAGACCATCACGCTCCTTGACCACAAACTCAGGGCTCGTATACTCGATGAGTCCGCCCCACGGCTGAACAGTCTTGGACGCCTTGGTCTTCCATCCGTGGTACGGACAAGTCACGCACCCGTCGTTGGCGATGGTTCCCAGAGACAGACTCGCGCCCCGGTGGCGACACGCATCGGGAACAACCTGAATCTCATTTGAAGACCAGTGTTTCCATACGGCGTAGTTCTTGTTTTTGAGCATGACGCGCGTCGGCGCATTCGGTGTGAGTGTCGCCGTACGCGTGACTGCGATCCAACCTTCCATTCCTCAAATAAGGACCAGAGCCTTTATTACACCATGCTTGTCCTTCTGTGCGTCCCCCCACCTCCCAAGGTTCCAAAGGAGAAAACCAGAACTCAGAGACTCAAGAAGATTTGGAAGATTCAAAAGCAAATGAAAAAGGAGGAGAAGAACCTGTTTCGTGAGCTTTGGGAGGGGCGCATCGTAGATGCGCCCCCGGGGTACGACCTAGACTTTGACGACCTGTTTGATTCGTTTTGATAAATTTCTTTGATAAAATGTAGATGAATACGTACCCGGTTGCGGATATCATGATCTCTGTACCCAAGCTCAAAAGTGACATAACCGATAAGCTTATAACGCACTTGGAAAAGAGGCACGAGGAGTGTCAGGCGAAACGCGTAGGGTACTGGAACCACTATGCGACTATGAAAAGACGACACAATTACATATCCATCCCTTTGCTTGTCGTGAGTAGCGCAACGGGTGTCGTCTCGGCTTATCAATTTTCGGGTCAAAATGTGAAAATAACAACAGCCACGACGGCCCTCGGGGGTCTCTCGGCTATCCTTAGCTCTATGCAGCGTTACTGTTCCTACTCTGAACGCGCTGAGAATGCAAAGCTCATGGCAAAGTCATGGGGTCGTCTCCACCGAAAAATAGAAAACACCGTCATTTATATAAAGAGTTCTGCGACCGAAGTCAATTCGACCGTCTTTACCAAGCTTGTTGAGGAGATTCAAAAGGATATAGATGCTGTTGCTCAACAAGCGGATGAGATGCCACATTCACTCATAAACCAAATCATAACTAAAAAGATACCCAGTGAGGAGGAAGAGGAGGAACCTTAAAAACAAGCTTTGTATAGATGGTAATGGCAAAGGTCCAACTGAATGACGGACACGTCCTCGATATCCCAATTGGTCTCGTGGACGAGTGTGAAACCCTTCGTATGGTCTGTTACATGACAGACTGTACACACGATACATGGATTCCTTTACCGAATATTGATTCAAAATTGATGGAGACGGTCGTACGGTTCTTCGAGTCTGGGTCCTTGCCTGAGTTTCAGAAACCTCGTGATGCCTTCCCCTTGATGCTTGCTGCTGATTACTTGGGGTACGAGAAACTGCTTGATGCAGGCTCCAAAACTGTTGCCGAGTCACTCAAGGGGCGTGACCCAAAGGAGATACGAGATATTGTTGGTATAGAGGAGCCCAAGTAAAAATCTCGCCAAGTACTAGATGAGTCCTCCCAGGTCTCTCAAGAGGAAGAGGAACTCTCCTCCTCGGAGCCCCTCTGTGAAGAGGAGCCCGAGCACATGGAGTCCCAAAACCAAGAACGCGGCTCGTACCATCAAGAGAATCGTGACGAAAAAGTACACTCAGAAAAAGTATCGCAGTTATACGCATAGCAGGTACCATAACATAAGAGCGGGAAAGGCTCCAACGCACTTTTCGGCTATTCAGCGTCGAATGCGTACGCATCCAGTGATGGTGAATGTACCTCTTTATAGAGGTGTAGAAGCAATTTTTCCATTACCCAAGAACTTTCCAACAAAGGAAAAGATCCTTGCGAACGGGTACTTTATAAATAAATCGTTTACCTCATTTTCAAAGAGTAGAAACTGGGCAAGGTTGTTCACTGAACGTTCACCTGGATCGTTTCCTTATATACTCACTTTACCACCAGGTAGGTATCCGGCAATAAACAGGCAAAATTTTATCAAAAATAGACTAGAGAGTGAAATAACACTCGCGCCCGGAATATACACCGTGAACAAGAACAGGCCCCTTACAAACAATGGCAATATCCGTGTGACATACAAACCTCTCCGCTAGTTAAAAGCCCTGTGCCCGTAAACACCAAGTAATGAATCCACGTATCCTTGAACGGATCGCCCTCCACGCGGATATAGACACGCGGAGGGCGCTCGGAATTTATAACAAAATTAAGGTGCCTTATCTCCGTATCGGTCCTCCCTATATATGGAGGTATGACCCGCACACCAAAAAGGCTCTGTATTTCAACGCCAACCCCAAGGAATACGAGTTTGAAATTCACGAAGGCCTCTTGTTCGACGGCGAATACTGGACCTATGCAGAGAATGGACGGGTTCGGTCTACGTGGAGGCGCCGAAACGGGAAGTACGTGTATACAGACACTCCAGTTTTGCTCGGTACGCGGTTCTTGTTCGGACAAAATCCTGAGTTTATTATAGGATGAGCTGTTGCTTCAAGCCAAAGAGCGACTGCCCGTTGTATGTAGTCCTTCCTTACTTCAACTTTGTAGGGTTCAAGCGGCGTCGAGACCTCTTTATTCAGTTTGTCGAGCGGTACTCCAATACCCCAGGCCTTCGTCTCGTGATCGCAGAAGCTCTCGGACCGGCCCCTCTTCCCCGTCTGCCCGTCTACGCGCACCTCAAGTACCAGTCGGATTCACACGTATGGATCAAGGAGAATCTTATTAATATGGCGGCAAAGTCCCTCCCAAGTGATTGGAAATACCTTGCATGGGTCGATGCCGACTTGGAGTTCCTTAACAGTAACTGGGTCCGAGATACGATCCATGAGCTTCAAAGTGCTGACGTGGTCCAGATGTGGCGCACAGCCGTCAATCTTGGACCCGCCGAAGAGGCACTCAAAATCGACAAGAGTTTTGCGTACATGTTTGTTGGGTCTGGGACCGCGTGGACCGCATCAGACAAGTACGGGTTTTGGCACCCAGGGTACGCATGGGCGTGTACCCGCCAAGCCTTCACGAAGATGGGTGGTTTGCCCGATTGGGCCATCCTCGGGTCGGGTGATAGACACTTGGCTATGAGCCTTGCGGGTCTGGCCCAGACTTCGTGTCCCGGAACCATCCACGAAAATTACAAAATGATGCTGAAACTCTACGAAAAAAGCTTGAAAAACTTCAAGGTTTCATGGGTCGATGGAACTATCATCCATTTTTGGCACGGGTCCTTTGCGGACCGGAGGTACAAGGAGCGTTGGGATATTTTGATCAAAAATGAGTTTGACCCCTTTGAGGACATAGGGTTCACGGATGAAGGTCTGGTTCAACTCACAGAAAAGGGTCGAAGGTTCGAAAAGTACCTTGATGACTACTTTACGGGGAGGAAGGAGGACTCGTGACCGAGTCACATCGTGACTCACTCCGTAAAGTTTCTTGACCTATATCAGGAACAATGTCCAACACGCGACTCGCCCAAAGGATTGCTCATAACATCAACCCCAGTTGGCCGAAACCCATAAAGTTCTTTGGAGGTGGCGTAAATGGTCGTGTCTACAAGACGAATAATGGTCGACTCATGAAATTCATTTACGACTATGCGCCCCAGGAGTACGAGTCACTCCAGAAGCTTCAGGGGACCTTTGTGGTCCCACGATTCAAACAGGGAAATGGACATACTATCAATATAAACGAAAACCTTTCACGAGAGATTCAGGAGAACATGTTTCCAAACGCAAATTACAACTCAGATACCCTGACAGTCTTTGTCATGGGTCGGGTCGGAAATTCGTCATCTACAACCCTGCGTAATTATATTTCAAAACACCCGAGCGCAAACAGGAAGAACATTGCGCGTCGCGTGGCATACCTCGTCAAAGAAATGCACTTGCGTGGAGTTTCTCATGGAAACCTTCATGACAATAACATAATCGTCAGTTTCGATTCGGCCGGACGCATCACGGGTATGTGGGCCATCGATTTCGGTCGGTCTCGGAGTATTCCTCGCGGTCAGACAGAGACGAAGATGTACAAGACCATGAAACCGAATACCCATTTTTCCACTCCATCTTTGTATGGAAAGATGAAGAAACTTCCCGTGTATAACGGGTCCCGCGCAAACATAAACATGTTGCGTGCCGTAACAACTGCAAAAATGGCATCAGGTGCGATGAAACGTATCGCGCGGATTCGGAAAGAAGTTGCGGAAGAGATGAAACAGTACCGGTCGCCGAGCAGTCGCGGAGCGACTGGTCGTTCCCTTGCACCCCGTCGAAAGTCAGCGAGCCCCCGTCGAACTCCAAGGAGTTCTCCTCCCCGGCCCCGAAGCGCCCCGGCCCGTATCGCCACCCCTCAGAAGGGTCTCAAGGTGCGTTTCTCCCTGAAACGCAAGCGAGCTTAAAAAACTCGGCATATAAAATAGATATATGCGGGGTGTTCACATAGCTCTGAGTACCATAAGCCTCGCGGGTCTTGCTGGCGCGGGTATTAGCGTCGGCTGGTTCGCCTCAAGTTGTTATCCGGATCAAACTTCGTCGCGTACCAAGCCTTTGGGGCCTTCCCTTTCGTGACCAGGACATACTTGTACGTGCGCGCGATTGCCCACTGTGCCGCCGTCGCGCCCGGGCGTGACCCACCCGTCTTCCACGCCTTGAGTCCTCTGTTGTAGACCGTGTTGAGCGTCGAGCGGCTTATTCCCGTCCGACGCGCGATAGCATTCTTGTTAAACTTAAGGTCCGGGTACGTCTTGTGGAACAACTGGGTCCATTTTGACTTTTGCTTGGTCCCACCCACGTTGGATTTACCGAGACGGAGCTTGGAGTAGGGAACCCTCCTCCGCTTCAAAAGCTCCTTTTCACGCGTGAGTTTCAGAGACCGACTCAGGCCAGAAAAGTACCGTTCGGGCCATGCGCGACCGCTCCGGCTCACTGTGATGTGACGCGGTCGCCGAGGGGTCATCTAATTACGTCTGTTATTATTATTTCGACGCACCAGGGCGTTCTGGAGAGTCTTTATATTAAGCAGTAGTCGGTTCTTTTCACGCTCGCACCTAGCCAGGTTTTCGAGAGTTGGTTCCTTGAATCCTGGGAACCTTCGCCGCGGCTCGAGAGTTAGAGTACCACTTGGTCCCAACTTGATATTATTCCGAAGAACTCGCTGTTTCACTATGGACCGAAACTTGTTCCGAGCAGGCTTATTAGGGCCGAGGTGTTTCTTACGCAGGTTGACAGCCTTCTCGAGGGCCTTCTCGTTTATTCCGATCCTTGCCTTTTGTAACGCAATAGGGGCTATTTTCTTGAAATGTTCTTGGTAAATACCGTTCGACGGTAGACTTTTTATTCGTTCCCCGAGTATCTTGAACTTGAGGGCCCGTAACTGGGGAGTCCAATTAATGTTCTTGGTTTTATCTTGATTTGTAAGGAATTTTTTTATATCGGCGTCATTTTTTGGCCGTCCCATGATCCAGTGCGAGTATTCCTTGTATACTGTATCTATGAGCTCACTTTTTCCAACTCCGTAATCTTTCAGAGCCTCTTTCAGGTTTTTGTTATGGTTTTTTCGTCTATTCTCAATCTTCGCAAGTTGAACCTGAAGAGCACCCTGATTCATTGTCTTGAGTTTTTCTGTCAAATTTATGACCTTTTGAACAGCTTTTTGGTACTCATTCCGCTCCTTCAGAGTAGAGCCGTATATACTACGTGGTTTACTATGGAATATATTGAGCTTTGCTTTTGCCTCTTCAATTTCCCGAGCTAGCCTATTGACGTTGGTCGTAGGCATCTTATTCTGAACCCATATTTTTTCTCTCGAAATCACAATGGACTCCGAGTCTCTTGTTCCTCAACCTCCGAGTCCGAACCCATTGAAGTGGGTTCCGGTCGTAAGCGTGTTAATAGGCCTTACGGCTCTTGGTTTTCAAGTATTTGTCTTGTTTCCCTGGCACATTCAGCTCTCAAATGAGTTTGCCGAGCTTCAACGAAGCTGTCTCAGGACCTAATAAAAACGGTACGGCGTACAATCGCCACCGGCGGCCGTGTATGACGCAGGCATCTGGCCTGGAGGGCACAGACCGATAAAGCCATCCTCAATGTACTTGGGTGGCAAGTACGACTTGGGACGCATCATAAAGAAAACGAGGGCGATAAGAACTGCCAAAATGATCCACGCGGTCTTCATGTTTACTTATTGCGGAGGAAAAAGGCCCCGGTCGTGCTGAGGAGGGAACTCGAGGGTCTTGGCGGGTGTGCCCATACGCAGGCTCTGAGCCCGGCCCGTGTCGCTGATGATGGGCGCGTAGATGGTCGTGATGGGACGCACGTAGGTGTCAGAGGGAATACCCACGAGGGACGAGTCGATACCGTCTGGGAGGCAATTGAAGTTCCAGCCGGCCCACGTGCTGTTGACGGGGGAGGGCATGTAGCCTGAAGGGCACGCGGCTGTCTTGGCGCCCCGTGACGGCGACCGGCGAGTGATAAGGACGAGGATGATCAGGAGGGCCAACACGATAATGACGGTCTTCATATATTACTATATAAACACAATTTTTCTTGACTAGTCAAGGAATATGGCTACATGGGAGCAGCTTGCCAAGTACCACGGGCATATGAATGCCGAACACGACCTCTTTGTTCGCATCCCAGACGTTGACGCAGCATACAAGGCTCACGGGAAGACGACGGACATTCTCAAAGGACGGGATCTGCTGTATACCTATAACAAGTTCCCTTGGCACTTGGCCCCTGGGATAATTCACAAAATCATATGGTCCAAGAGGCCTCTTGAAGTGCGGGAGATTGAGAGTCTTGTACCGGCCGATGCAATTTGGTTCAAAAATGCACCGACTCATCAGTCAAGGCCGGATATTTGGCATTGTCACGTGTTTGTTCGGTTCTAGTACACAAAGATGACCTTCTCTCCCGTCTCCAGAAACGCCTTCATCTTGATCAAGAGTTTGTCGAGCTTCACAGGTTCGATAAAGTCGAACCCGCCTCCCTTGTGCGTTTCCTCGAGGCTCTGGATGTCCTCACGCTCAAGCACCATAGGCTTGTTGTTCCAATTGAGCAATTCAAGGAGGCGGTTATCGTACGCCTCGTTGAATTCCTTTTGCGTCTTGAACACCTTGTCCTGGTACAAGTTGTTGATAAAGCTTGAGAGGTCTTGGTCCGTAAACTCCCCGAACCTGTTCCGCCATTGAGGCAGGGAAAAGTCGACCATCTTACGCTTGGGTGCGTACTTGAGCGGGATTGTTGCAAACTTGACAGTGGCCATCTTCGTGTGCGGTGGTGGGGTCTGGAGGCCACGGAGGAGTCTCTGGGACGTACAGGACTCGGTTTTTTCTGTCATTCCAGATCTTGACCCCGTGAAGGACGACATAAAAGCCTATGATGGTCAAGTCACTTACATAGACGGCAATGTGCCCTATCATAAACCCATATACGGTCCCGATACCCAGAGCCACGTAAGCACACACTATGGTCTGTGTGCTTATATCTGTCGAGGAGCCTGATCGTATGTTTTTGTAAATTTGGGGCAAAATTGAGAGAGCACTAAGAGCCCCAGACACAAGCCCAAGTGTCTCGACCATACTTTTTCTAGTCAATATATTTCTTATCTGCCTCTTCAATTGCTTCAGCCAAGGAATCGAGGCGCTTCATAAGACACGAGCCTGTAATCATCACGAGTGTCATGAAAATAACGGTAAAGTACGCAAGTCCGATAATCTCTTCCTCTTTCATTTAAAGTGTACACGCCTTGTTTCCTTATGTGGCTCAAAGTCCTTTCTATCCTGGTCGGATCTCACGTCGTGCGGTGTGCGTCCGAGTACATGTACTATACACAGTGTGCTGGTCTATGGACCTCAATTTTCAGTTGGAATTCACCAACCTGTCGGGGCCTTCGATGGGTCTCTGATTCGGTCATGACCAACGCCGTGGGTCTCATAGGCGGGTACGGAGTTCAAGCACTCAAGCTTATTTCGTACTAAAATTATCTTGTACAGTTTTAGAAGAGGATGTCTTATACTATGACCAATAGTGGTCAAGCAGTTCAGTTAGGAAACTTGAATGGCCTGAAACAAGCCGGTTACTATACTCGAAATCAACTCGGACAACTGAACAACAGTCTTGGTACATACAGAGATCCTGGAAATCCATGTCAAAGTTACGGACAAAGAAACGCTCTGTCCAACTTTAGAAACAAGAGTTTGATGTATATTGGTTCCGGTGGTGCTTTTAACGGATTCCAAATTTATGCGAGTCAGCCTTATCTTTCCATGTACAATCCCGGATACAGTGTTCAGGGATCAATGAATTTTCAGTCTTACCCCAACATATCCGGGTACATTATCTCAGCTGGATACTCTGTGTACTATGGCGGCGGAGGTCCTGGGTCGCCAGGTGATGCCCAATACAGTCCGGTGACGCCCGGCGGGGCTGGAGGACCCTGTATATATTTTACAAATGGTATTCAGCATATTAGTGCTCTTACTGCTCCTACATCTTACTTTAGTCCAGGTGGTGGTGGAGGGGGTGGGGGTGGACGCATAGATATTCAGCGATGGGACATTGCAGATAGAGGTACACATAATATTACGGGAGAGTTCCCCGGAGGCGGTGGTGGAGGCGGCGCGGGAAGCCCTGGTGGACCCGGAGGAAGTGGAGGTTATTGTCCTCCATACGGTTACAATTCGCCATCTGGACAGCCGGGGTATTATTCATACGGGTTTCACGGCGGCGCAGGAGGATCTGGACTTCAGGCAGGTTACGTATTTGCATCTGGAACTGGCGGTACCGGTGGACCGCAGGGAGGTGCTGGAAGTGCAGGTCAACCTACAAGCAATTTTAATCAAGATTTTGACGACGGAACCTATGGACATAAACATGTACAGATAGTGGGTTACCCAGGAGGACCTGGAGGACCTGGAGGTATTCCAATCTCAGGAGGTCCCGTGGATTATAGATCATATTGAACATAAAGAAAATCTGCATTTATGACACTAAATGACTGATATAGCTTACTTTTCAGAACCAGTCACCTTCTGTATAATAAAGAACTTTTATGAAGAAGATGAGCTTGAAATTATATGGAAAGAGCTCGAGACACTTCAGCCTCATTTTAACGGACCTGAAAAGACTGGAACGGCACTCGATGCTCTTGGCCGAGCAAAAAAAGAGAACAAGGGTTTGTTTGTTCTTCATGGGACCCCCATCACTATTTTGAATCGTAAACTGTTCAAACCTGAACTCGTCCACGATCTTACGAAACATAATTGGTTTTTCAGGTACCTAAAATACCTGAATCAAGACGCGACGCTTGTCAGTTATTATGAAGATTCAGGACACTACAAGTCTCACGTGGATAACTCTATCATCACGGCAATCCATTATCTCTGGAAAGAGCCCAAAACGTTTACCGGGGGTGAGCTCTACTTTGGAAACTTTGAGGTTCCTATCGAGAACAACTGTATGCTCATTTTTCCTTCGTGTACGCTCCATGAGGTCAAACCGCTCAAGGGGTACGGACGGTACGCCATCACGCAATTCGCATCTATGCGCAATAAAGAACGACCTCCTGAATTACAAAGGTTCACGAATGTCCTTTCAGTACTTGATTTCAAAAAGGCTCAAGAATTTATAGAAAAGGGGACATGGACAACGAAAGGAAGTTCGGGTAAAGGGTCCCCTGTAAATTTCCTGTTTATGAATCTCGAAGATAACAAGTTTTTTAGTGAATACCTGAGAGACGCGATACTTTTAATTACAGGAAGACAGGCTAAACTTGACAGAGTTTATGCGAACGGACAGTATGCAGGTCTTGACGGATCTTTCCATCAAGATAATGCTCGAGAGGGAACATGGACGTTCCTTTTGTACTTGACTGACATTGAACCGGGTCAACTCGACGAGTTTCACGGAACGACTGAAATCAAAAGAGATGATCGAATTGTGGCGTTTCAGCCTGAAACGAATAGCGCTATACTTTTCCCGTCCCACGTGTGGCACAGAGGACGGGGACCTTCAAGATTCATCCCAGATCTTCGTGTTACTGTTGCGTGGAAATTCAGCACATAAAGTTTTTAGATTTAGTAGAGATCATGTACCTCTGCACAACTCGTCACGGTCTATTTTTGGGTGAAAATAAAATTATGGATGGCAAATTCTTTGGGCTTACACGGGATGGCGCTGAAGGATGGTACATTTTTGGAACTCATGCAGCTGACCTGCATTTGCCTACGATGCAAGGATTTGTTGCACACTTTGAGATTCACGATGGCCGAGTCACGGATTGGTCAGAAGTTGTAAAAGGTCTCGACAACGGTGTTCACCAGATTCTGTTATACAAAGATCACTTGTACATTCCAGAAACTTATATTCAGAGAGTCACAAAGGTTTCAATACATACGGGAAAAAGGGAAATAATACAGCCTGTACCTGAAGCTGTATCTGCATGGTACGTTGTAAATGGTCTTGAAAGTGCCTCCTCTCAGAACTACATTCACATGAATGCCTTGACCGTCCAGGACGACAGATTCTATATGATGTGTCCAAAACTTCGAAACAAGTGTGAGAATGGACAGCCTTCTCAAGAGCGAAATCCGAGCATCATCAAGATGTTTTCGAATGATTGGATGCTTATCGATGAGTTTGACACTGGGAGGTACTTTTGTCATGACCTTGTCATTCTTGGTCATGAAATATACTTTGCTGATGCTACCAACACAATTTGCAAACTAAATATAGTGACAAGGGAAGTCTCCGAGGTCTGGACCGTCGACCCCGTCTCCCCAGATCTTCGAAAGATTTGTAGGGGTCTATCAATTGGACAAGATGGACAGGTTTGGGTGGGAACTCATGATTTTGAAGGAAACAATTTCATCGTAAATGTCCTTGAAAAGAAACAGTATCGCTTGCCAAGTACTCCATGTTGCATCAAACGTCTTGATGTGTCTGACTTTAATGACGAGACGGGTCCTTTACGTGTTTCCCAGGTTGTGTGCGTAAGAAATCACATAACTTCCGTTATACACCCCGAGTTAGTAAAGGTTCTTGAACAGACACCAAAAAATGAGGGTTTAGATTTGGGAGACCTAAAAGATTTCCTGAATCCAGAATTCAAAGTTGATCGTGAAGACTTTGGACCTGGAAAAAACTCTGAATCTCTGAAAAATATAGACGTAATTGCGAAACAGCTTCCACCAAACCTTATTGAATCTGGTAGGTTTCATCTGTACCCAAAAGGTCACGGTATGGGCTGGCACACCAACAGGGACAATATCGTTTCGAATGATGGAAATTTGAATTACAGGATGTATACGATACATTCAACCGGTGAGTCGTATTTTCTGTATAGACACACGGTCTCGAAAAAGGTTCACGTTGTTCGAGACATAGATGGAACTTCCGTTGTTTTTAATCTTCTAGTGGAGTCAGAACCATTTTGGCACGCTGTTATGTGCAAGTCAGGGACGCGTCTTTCATATGGTCTCAAGTTTGATAGTGATACTCTGAAAACTATAGATGTACAGAACATATGGGAACCTACCAACGCTGAACCAGAACTAATTTTCAGATTCGTCAAGACAAATACCAATTTCACAAACTATTACAAGTTTGACAAGGGGTTTAGCAGTGAACTTTGTAACGATATACGAATCAGACTTCAAGATGTTCCTCTTATCGATGGAAAAGTCAGTGACCATAAAGTAAACCCGAATATTCGTAGGTCCAAGGTGTACTGGATTCCAAAGAACAAGAAATTTGCCGATGTATACTCTACGCTTTTCAACATGGCCTTGCACGCAAACGTAGTATTTTTCAACTTTAATATAGAGTCTCTCGAAAATCGCATTCAATATACAGTCTATGAAGACTCGATGAGCGGCCACTATGGATGGCACATGGACATAGGGTCTCACATTTCTCGTAGAAAACTAAGTGTTGTTGTTCAATTGAGTGATCCGTCTGAGTATGAAGGAGGAGAACTCCAGATTCAGACTGATAGTGTAAGTCCGGTAACTGTGGAAAAGGATAAGGGAACGGTTATTATCTTTCCGAGTTATCTTCTTCATAGAGTAACCCCTGTAACAAAAGGAACGCGCAGGACCCTCGTCTTGTGGATCGATGGTCCACCGTTTGCATAAACTTATTGTATAAAAATTGAACGCTCGTTGAATGGTATCCCGTTGAAGCGGGTCGTGGCAGCACATGTGTAGGCCCCCATGTTTTCCCAGACGAGCCAGGCACCTAGATCGGTTCCTTCGGGAACCAGGTACTCCTTGTATATAATGTCCCCGCCGTCGCACGTACACCCGAAGATTGTCCGTGCAACACTTGGCCCGGTCAGACGGACACCGTCCGACCCAAGGACCTCCTTGAGTTGGGGTTGGGCGTGGTCGAACAGGATACAGTTGAATGCACCATAGAGTGACTCTGAAATAGTCACTCCAGAACCCTTGGACCCTATGACGGGTGTGTACAGTGTCATGACTTGTTCGACAAAGTACCTCCCTGGTTCGGCAATAAGTTGGGTTCCTTCAGGAACCCGGATGGTTTTAGGCAATCCGGACATGGAGGAGAAACCCCCTCCAATGTCTATTATGCGAGGGTCGAACCCGTGCTCTCGTGCCAGGTCCGCGGCTCTCTCGGCGGTCCGCACCGCCTCCTCGAAAACCTTTGGACTGGACGCAAACGATCCGACGTGGAAGGAAACCCCAATCACGTCAAGACCGAGCGTCCGGGCTGTAAACAACAGGACGTCCCAATCGTACTCCTCGGCTCCGTACTTTACGCCGAGGTTACACCGAGCCGAAGGGTCATCGGCTCGGATTCTCAAAAGGAGTTGGCACTCCGGGTAAATAGCTGCCATCTTTTTGAGCTCGCACACGCTATCAAACGTGGTCCGCAATATTCCATTTTCTTTCGCGAACGCAATGTCCTGCACACGTTTGCACGGATTTGCATAAAGAATTCGCTCTGGCTCAACCCCCAAGTCCAAGACCTGTTGTATCTCGGCTGGACTTGCGCAGTCAAAGTTCGAACCGAGATTGGCGAGTTCTCGCACAATCTCTGGGGTCGGATTACACTTGACCGCGTAATATGGTTTAATATGGGGAAGAGCCTCGGTCCACTCGTCATACACGCGCTTAAGTACTGACAAATCGAGGGAATAGAAGGAATCTGTGAGGGATTCCGAGGGGCAGACGTGAGTCCTGCACCCAGAGCCGACCATCCAATGGTACTTGTCCTGAAGATTTTTATTTTTAAATAAGTAGCCAAAGGTGTTTTAGGACCTTTGGGTGCTTACCTTTTTCTAGTTGCCCTTTGCCTCGGCGACCGCAATCACCTCGGCAGCCTGCTGAATGGCGCCCTCCTTGGCGCTAATGCGTGTATTCACAGACTCCTTGAGTGCGTTCAGTTTCGCCTTGGTCTGCTCTACGGCCGTGTTAAACCCCTGCTGAGCCGCACGAAGCTCCGGAACGGTCGTAAACGCTTTAACATTTGGAACGGCCGCGGCGACATTCTCCGTCGTCGGAACTTCGACACCGCCCAACACGCGAGCCGCCTCGGCTGCTGCTGCATCCTCGGCTGATGGTCCCGCCTCTGCACCTCCCCCCGTGAAGTTCTTATAGATCATATACGCGCTTCCAAAGAAAAGGAATATGGAGATGATCAGGAACGCCATGGACACCTTGAAGCCAGTGTCCTTGGGCTTGTTTGTGGTCAGGTACGAGTTTATGGTGATACTCGTCGAGACGATACCCGCGATAGATGTACACATGAGTATTCCAGGGACTGCGAGGCCCATTATTACTGGGCTGATATTTTTTTCCTGGTACTAAACATATAAATGTCGGCGGCTGTCGTGATGTTCGCCAAGAAATTCGCCCAAGATAAGGCGCGTGTAGCACAGAACCAGGCGAAGAAGTATGCGGCTAACAAGGCCCGACAGGTTGCGAACGCGGCAAAACGTCGGGCAAATGCCGGTATTTCTAGTCTCGTGACGAAACACCTCGGAAACAACGCCCAGTCCCGAGCCTTGGCTAACAAACTCAAGGCTCATGTTTCAAACAAGATTAACGCCGTACATACTTCTACTCAAAATCAGATTAAAAAAGAGACGGGCTTCAAGCTGTTTTAACGTACACAATTTTCCGGCCAAGGACCTTTTCGGTCTGCCTGAGTGCTGCGTTGAAGTTTGGCTTGGACCACAAGAGCCATCGAGACCAGAAACCGGCCGTCTTGGCTCCCGAGCGTGACCAGTTTTCACGTCGCGACTTGAGCCCGCTGGCTGACCCTGCGTGCCTCATCACGTAGCGCTTCATACGCTCTTTGTCCTTGTGGATGGTATAGTCCGAGAACCCCTTGAGGCCGAACCGGACCACGAAAGGCTTTGCCTTTCGGCTCGGGTCAGCGGAGCCTGACCCTCGCCCCTCTGGAAACACAACCATAAACTTGTGTGTACCGTTTCGGGCCTTATACAGTTTTACAGGTGGGGCCATTCCTTACTTAACGCAGAGAAATTCGGACCGAAATGTAAATCAAAAGGATGAGGATGACTATGTTAAAAACAAGGTAGCCTGTTATGAAAGGGAACGCAGTATCCCGTACTGCGTTGTTTTCTAGGATCATATTTAATACCTGCTTACTCAAAGAGTCTTCCGTATCTTCCGGATCCATGGATCGCTTTATTAAGAAACCTGCACAGAAATTTACTCACGAATTCACGAGCTTTGGGCCGGCCGTGTGCGTCCTGGGCAAGTCTGGGATCGGAAAGACTTGGACGGTTCACAATACCTTGGACCCGTGTATAGAACTCACGGCTGAGATACTCAATAGTAAACAGAGCACCTTGTCGTTCCTGGAAAAGATTCGAGGGACGGATATACCTGTTATACTCGATGAATACGAGACGGTTCAAGATCTCGTTGGAATACGGGAAATCACGGGACCTCCGACAAATGGCCTCTTTGTTGTCGTGTCCCAGGTTCCTGTCAAATTTGACTTTGAAATTCATACGTATCACTTTCCGGTCCCTGATGAAGAGACTATCCGGAGAATAGTCCCAGAAGTCTCAGACGAAGTCCTGAAAAAGTGCAAAGGGGACCTGAGGTATGTTCTTCAGAGTCTAACTTTTGAGAGCGACGAAAAGGATGAGTTTCAGGGTGCCCGAGAGTTTATAGAAAGTCTCGTCTCGAGAAACTCTGACGTGAACCCGGTTCGGTACATAGGTCACCCCGTTCACGAGCCTGGAAATGTCACGGCAATTTTACATGAAAATTACACAGACTCTAGGACCTGTAAACCGGCTGAGATCATGGAGTCCCTGAGTGAGGCTATGATTTTTGAATCAGAAATATACAGGGGGAACTGGGACCTGTACCCGTACTATAACTTTTTGGGGTGTATACAACCGGCTGTTCAGATTGGTCACGCACTCAAACTCCCTCTTCGTCCCGGGTCTGTATGGACCAAACACCAAAGTGCGTGCGCCCGTGCCAAACGCCTCGAGGCTCTTTCCCAACGCGTCCAGGGCAAGAGGCTCACAATGGATGAGATTCTCCTGTTACACACCTACGCCCAAAAGGGTGACATTGATGTGCTCAAAGAGTACGAGCTCAAGTCCCAAGACTTGGACGTTATGAATCATTTGAGTCTCAACAACAAGATCAAGCCGAAGGATCTGGCGGCCCTAAAGAAAAGCCTCGCTTGAACTTCAAAATGACAAGTTGTCAGTGTGAGCACGAGGACGAGTCCTTCGTCAAGGTTCAGGGGTCGGATGTCTATTTCCACTGTGAGGTCTGTGAAGAGTCGGTCCTTGAATTGTCTCTAAAATTGAAGAAACTTGAGCTCGAGCTGCTTCACAAACACCTCGACCTTGGACTTTCAGATATCCGACCAGAGATTCGGATCTGGATCCGGTCGGACGGCGGGGACTTGCACTCGGGCATGAGCGCCATGGACACCATTTCGCGTATCAAGAGGTGTAAGGTCCGGACGATCGCCGATGGCGTATGTGCCTCGGCCGCCACCTTTGTGCTGCTGGGTGGGCGGTCCCGACATATGACCGAGAATTCGTACATATTGATTCATCAACTGAATATGGACGGAACCTGGGGAAAGTTTGAGGATTTTAAGGATCAAATGCACAACCTCGAAAAGTTTATGGACCGGTTTCGCGAAATATACACGCGCGAGACGAAGATTCCCGAAAAGCGTCTCTCAAAGCTCCTGAAGCGGGACTTGTATATGGACGCCAAGAAGTGTCTCAAGTGGGAGATTGTGGACTCGGTGTGGTAAGAGATCAAGGGACGAGGTCCGAAGGACCTCTTGGCCTCTTGGGATCCGCGGGATCACAGTTGCTGCGCAACTGGTTCTACTCCTGCTTGACACCAGGCTCCTCAATCACATCAGGAACCTCGGAGACGGTCTCGATGACGGTCGCAGCCTTGGAGGACATCTTGGGTGGGGCCGCAACAATGTCTGGAATCTTGACGGCACCCTTCTGGAACTTGTCCGTGAACTTCTTGTACAGGAAATATCCAATTACCAAAATAGCAACAATTGCCACAATGTTGAACACGTTGAAAGGAGACTTGGAGGTGATTTCCTGGATGACGGCACGCTTGGCATGGTCGACGACTGGGGCGCTCATTACTAGAAAAACGTGTTTTTTTCGGCCCAAGGGGGCGCAGCCCTCCTCTGTACCCAACCGAACATGGATGTCCTGCTAGACCGCGCGTGGTCTGACTTTGCGAGTTTGAGGGGAGCCGGGGAAGTCGTGGATGAGCGACTTCCCTCCGAGTTCCTGTGTGAGTTTTGTGGAGGTCCCAAGGTTTTTGACGGCGTAGAAATTGATTTACCAGTCTGTCGGGACTGTGGGCGGGTCGATGACTCGTACATTTGTGAGGAGCCCGAGTGGCGTTCTGGAGGGGACGGGGAGACGGCAGACCCGTCCCGTGTTGGAGCGCCTGTAAACACAGATCACTTTTCGGCCGCCTGGGGTCAGACGACCTATATGACCCTTAACAGGGGAGCCACGTATGCGACGCGGCGCTTGGCTCGGATAAATCAACACGCTTCTATGAATCACAAGGACAGGGCTCTGTTCCACGCGTACGCCGAGCTGGACAGGATAGGCAAAGGGGAGCTGGGACTTACAGAGGCGGTTATGTACTCGGCCAAGATCAAGTACAAGGCGTTCAATGAGGCGGTTCTGACCCGTGGGGCGGTTCGGAACGGTATCAAGGCGAACTGTGTGTTTCAGGCGTGTCGTGAGGCTGGGGTCGCACGCACTACCCAGGAAATTGCAGACGCCTTTGGGATACCTCCTAGAGACTTGAGTCGAACGTTCGATATGTACCAGGAACAGGTTCCAGAGACGGTCGTCCACGTCACGACCCCGGCAGATCTCATCTGTCGGTTCTTCAACGAGGTCAAGGGTGTTCCAGAGGGTGAGAGGGGGCGGATCAAGATGAAGATTATCTCGAAGTGCAAGTCACTCGAGGACAAGGTGGAGCTTATGGGTCGGACACCCAAGGCTATTGCGTGTGCAGTGATGGCCTCGGTGCTCAAGGAGTTTCCGGGGGCGCCGACGCGTGCAGAACTTTGTAGAATTTGTGATATTTCCGTGCCAACTTTGTCGAAGATTGAGGCACTCTTGAATAGTTAAGGACTTTTGTTGCGTTTACTGTAATGAGTCAGGTCACCCTTTTTGTCTCCACCCCGTGTTATGGCGGCGTCTGTCTCCAGGCCTATGCCGAGTCTATGCTTCGTCTCCAGCGTACGTGTGCCCAGAACGGCATCCAGATGATGCTTGATACGACCGAGAATGAGTCTCTGGTCCATCGGGCCCGTAACCTCGCCGTCGCCCGTTTTATGCAAAAGACCCAAGCGACTCACTTTTTGTTTATTGACGCCGATATTCACTTTGACCCCGAGTCCGTCATTCGCCTCATCAAGTCGGGTCACGATGTCTCCTGTGCGGCCTACCCCAAAAAGACGGTGATGTGGGACCAGGCTGAAAACTACGTCAAGTCTGGTAAGGAGGGCCGGGACTTGGCCCGCGTCGCCTCGTCCCTGGTTATGAATTTTAGGTACCAACAGACCCAGATCAAGAATGGGTTCGCCGAGGTTCTGGATGGTCCCACAGGCTTTCTTTTGATCAAGCGTGACGTATTCAAGAAGCTCGAGGAGAAGTACCCGGAACTCAACTGTGTCAACGACCATCAGAATCGTGACCTGGATGAGTATCATGCGGTGTTTGACTGTATGATTGACCCGGACACGCGTCGGTACTTGTCCGAGGACTATGCCTTTTGCCGGCGTTGGCAAAAGATGGGCGGCCAGATCTTCGCCGATTGCATGACCGTCCTCGGTCACGTGGGTAATATCCGGTTCCAGGGGTCTTTGGAAAGTAGGCTTAAAAATACGGTAATTGTTTAAGAAAATGGTGCATGTATGCACCTGGGAGGGGTGTAATTATGAAACTAAACATATTACTAACATGAAAAGACATATTCGAGTCAATCATACTGGTGAAAAACTGTTCAAGTGTCTTTTGTGTCCGTATGAAGGCTCCGATTATTCGAACTTTGGGAGGCATCTTCTCACACACACCGATGAAAGACCGTACCAGTGCGCAACGTGTGATATGGCATTTAGGGAATGGACAGCTCTCGATAAACATAAGCGTACGCACACAGATGAAAAGCCATACAAGTGTGATCAGTGTCCAGTTGCCTTTGCTCAATCACACAATCTCAAGAGACACCGGTACTTTTACCACACAGAGGAAGGTCAAAAAGAACGAAAGAGAGAAGAGGTCAAGATTGCAAACATACTTCCAGAGGGGTCGTTCCGTAGAGAGTATAACGTGGACTACAAGTGTGTAGACCCGAAATTGACTTTTTCAAGGCTAGATTTCTTTTTTCCATTTTGGAAAAAGGAAGGACACGTCATCATTGAGGTTGACGAAAACCAGCATTTGTATAATTCTCAGAGCTGTGAAACGACTCGTATGAATAATGTAGTAACATCGTGGATGATAGAGGGCTCCGATACTCCCGTCGTCTGGATTCGGTACAATCCGCATGGATTCAAAGTGAATGGCGTGAAGAAAAAGATGACTCAGGAGGAACGTCAAAAAAAGCTTATTGATCTTTTGAACGCAATTGAGTTTGAAAATCAGCCCCAAGTGAGAGTGTACTATATGTTTTATGATATTGACAACGGAATTCCGTGTGTTCTCAGTGACCCAGAGTATCAAGAAACTGTAAAATCTTGGGTTGTTACTTAAAACTTAGACCCGTCTAAATATCAATGTCCGTCCTTCACATATGTATGGTCACGCGAAACAAGTCTATTGCAGCCACGAGTCTTCACACGGCTATGAATCTTCATATGCTTTGTATGATGCGTGGTATGCACTTGGAGGTTCACTTTGTTGAGGACAAGTCGACTTTGCCTAAACTGATCAAGTCGGGTGAACGTATCTTTTGGATGGACTATGGGACAAACCTGAATAACGAAATTTTGGGCAAGGTTGTTGACCCGTTCGACAAGGGTATTCAGGTTCTCGTGTTCCCATCCGTTAAGGAGGGGATCAATTGGGACCAGTTTACCAAAAAGACCAAGGCGGACTCGAAGGAGCCTGTGGGTCAAAGGGGTCTCGAGTTTGATACGACCGTCGGCAAGAAACTCGCGGACGGTCTCTATGAGCTCGACAAGACTTCGGCGCGCGTATGGGCGATGGACGGAAAGCCCATCGACAAGAAAATTCGAGGCGGGAAGGACCCCATCAAGTTGCCCTTGGACTCGAATGAGGCTATGTTCACGACCCTCAAGAATATAGGAGTGAAGATTGGCGTTGCATCCGAGGCGATCGTCGTGTGTCACTATACACACGAGTGTTTTGGGAACATTCTCGAGGCTGCAGGAGTTGAACTGCAACCTTAGAGACGAGACGCGTTCTAATTTTAGACCAAAAATGGGAGACCTCTGCGCGTTTATCGCAAATGCGTGGGGTGTGACCGACCCGACCCGGTTCCCGGGACCCCAACCCGTCTCCATCGAGAGACGACACTTCCCTCTCCTCAAACTCCAACCGTACCTGGTGTGTGAAAAGACGGATGGTGTGCGCCACCTTTTAGCAAGTACAGACGAGGGTGTTTTCCTCGTGAACCGTGCATTTGCATGTGAAAAGGTCAGTGTACGTGTTGCCAAAGATACTCTCTTGGACGGTGAGCTTGTGAAAACGCGAACAGGACGGGTACTTTTCATGGTCTACGATGCTGTGAGAGTCAGGGGTGAGGACCTGGCCCGGAAGCCACTCACGGAACGCTTAGAAGCGGCACGCAAAGTGATCAAGGCCATCATCAAGACGGCAAATGCCCCGCTCGAATTGCGGGTCAAGGTCATGTGGACCCTCGGAGATCCAATTCCAGATCTAAATTCCTTCGAGTACGAGACGGACGGACTGGTCTTTACACCCGTGAATGAGCCTATTCGGACAGGGACCCATGAAACAATGTTCAAGTGGAAGCCCCGGGAACGCATCACGATCGATTTTTGTATAAGAAATGGGTCTGAACTTTTTGTACAGGACAAAGGGATCCCATACAAAGAGGCCAGTTTACACTTGCACAACGCCCGAAGAGACTTGCCAGACGGCACCATAGTGGAGTGTGGGTACGGGGACTTGGGGTGGTTTGTGGAGAAGATCAGGACGGACAAGACGCACGCAAATAACCGCCGCACATATTTCAGGACTCTCGTGAACTTGCGGGAAAACATCCAGCTCTCAGAGTTTATAGGCTTTTCATAGGCCGATACCACGCTTGGTAAAACTCGCCTCGTAGTACTTGTATACCCGGTAATTCATTCACTCGCTCGTCATCTTTTACGTACCATTTGTCAAACCGTCTCACGAGTAGCGCATAGTGTCCCCCATTCTTGTGTCCTTGGTGCATGACGCACGCAAAGAGTTTGAGCCCTTCAAACTCGAAAGGAATTTCGATCGGAAATTTGTAATCGTACATGGAAAATGAAAAGCTCGTAAACTTGGGCCATCGGCTTACACGGGTCTGGAGGGCCGCACGTGAATGTGTCGTTCCAGAACTGTCCGTATAATTTTCGACCAAAATTGGTTCAGTCCGATCCTTGATCAAGTCTTGGAGCCGACAGGGTTCGGTCACGTCCAAGAGCAAAGTTGTGAATGTGTTTCGAACCTCGGACTTCCCTTCCTCCCATGTCGTCACCTGGGTTTCCTCTCCGTTGAATAGGTCTGTAATGAAGTCCTTTCCCAAGGACTGTTCAAACACATCTATGAGGTGTAAAATGACCTCTTGGGCGTCGTGTTGCTTCATATCGGCAAACTGTGGGTACCGAACCTTGAACGCACCAAACAGGTCGCTCGGACTCACGGGGTCGGTCTTGCCCTTGATGAAAAGTTGTTTCACGACCTTTTGATACTCACGAGTAATGTCGCATGGACCAGTGTACTCCACGTCAAAGAGGAACTTTGTGAGTGGAGGCACGTGAGCTAAACACTGAACGGCTGTGTTGAAATAGCACGAATTTCCAAGGTTCCAGAGACCTCGCATCTTGTCTTAGAGACACTACGCTCTGTATCTCTAAGACAAAATGAGTCTCGCGATCCAACCAGATGCGAATCCAGCTGCCAAGTCCCTCTTTGACAAGTGGGCCCAAGTGATCGAGACGCACCGTCACAACGAGAATACCGAAATTGAGATTCGGTTTGGGCGCCGGTCCGGAACCAAGTTTGACACCAACGTGGGCCAGCCCACCTTCCAGAAGGTTCTACAGGCTCTGACCAAGTACGAGGGATGGGAATCTACGGACCACTCGGAGGTGGCCGTGTACTACTTTGAGGGTGGGAAACGTCTGTCTGTGAACGAGCAGACGGAAGAACAGGTCGGTGAAATCAAGACCCGCGTAAAGGTTGATGATTTTCAGTTGCCTAACGAGCCTTTGGACGTGCGTCTGGGTATCAGCACGGAGGTACCCTTCGAGTATGACGGAGAGGAGACGAGTACCGAGCAAAAGACCAAGGAGCGTTGGTCGTTTGTTCGGAAGAACTTGAGTATCGACATGACCATCATCACGGGCAACCCGGATGATAAGGACTCGGACGATGACAAGACCTATCAGGTTGAGATGGAAATTATTGACCCGTCCCAAATTCAAAACAAAATTGAGCTCTTCAACTTGCTGTACAAGGTGTTTGATGTTATGAAGTTGATTTGAGACCGAGTCCGCAGGAGGACCTCCGGTCCGACGGGAGCGTAGCTCCCTGACTCGTGATCCCTGGGCTCACGACTGCTTCGCAGTCGGTTTCTGAACCTTCCGTTTCAAAGGCCCAACCGCCCCATACTTGATTTTATTCATAACGTTCTTCTTCCACTGTTCCTGAAGTTTCTTGATTTGTGCGGGTTTCACTTTACCCTTGAGGGCCGCACGAATCTCATTCCAGGTCATATTCTTCCGAGTATTTATACCCAGACTCTCCAGTGTGTTGGACAAGTTGACCGCGTTCCGTGGAATGGCGTACACGTAGTTGAGCCGGCGGTTCGGTGATGCCTTGGGTTTCTTGGGCATCTCTTGGCCCCGGAACAGGTACGCATTCTTGACGAAGCGCTTGTACAAAGCATCCACGTCCTTCTTGAGTGGCTGACCCTTTGCACCTTTAGGCAGACCGTTCAGGGCTCTGATAAGTTTGCGCGCGTTGTTCTTGTTGTATGCAGGTCCGAGGTTCTGATACAGAGTCATGTTCCACTCCACGAGACGAGTAAGAGCATTCTCCTCCGCCTCGTTGCGGGCCGCCTTTTCGGCCGCCGCCTTGGCGTTTGCCGCAGCTTTGTTCGCAGCCGCCTTATTGGCCGCTGCCTTGTTGGCTGCAGCCTTGGCGGCCGTCTCTTTCTTCCCGTACAGAACAGCCCGGATGGCATTGAACCGCTCAGACAAGTTCAGGGAGTTGTATTCCTTGAACAAATTAGGACTCAAAATCTTCTGAGCAATCTTCTGACGGATCTGCGGTCCGAGCGTCGCCCACTCGCGCTCGGTCGCCACACCCTCCTCCGTGACTCTCCGAACTTTGCCGTTATTCAAAAATTTGTAATACATTCCATCGACGAGCGCATCCGCCGACCGGTTCGCCCGCGTCGCACCGGTTCGCCCCTGTATGTACCCTATGAGCGTCGCTTTTGAGTTTTTCTCACTGACTTGGGCTATATCTAGGTTACGTGCGATGGCCAAGAGCTCGCCAACGGGGATACGTGTTGCCTGTTTCCCGTTGATGCGTAGAATCTTGTTCAGACCCATCTCGATTCTATGCTTCGGCGCCGTGTTGTTTGCCGTCTTGACGTTGGCACCGATACCGAAGAGGGTTCGAACGGCCGCGGGGATGTTGCGTTTGGCAGCTGCATACGCCTTTATCACGGTCTTGGCCCCGGCTTTCTTGTCCTTAGGAACGTCATACAGACGGGGCTGATGGCCTGGCCCGGGGCGCACGTACTTTTGACCTGAAGGGTCAACAAAGTTCCATTCGGAACGTTCGGCACGGTTCGCTGCACGTTTCTCGAGGTTCTGGGTCGGCAAAGGGATGCCCAACTCCTTAAAGACCTGCTTAGTGGCTGGTGGGGGCTCCACGCCCACCTCCTTGAACCGACGGGCGACCGTCGCCGCGTTCTTGGCCGTGAGTTTCAAGTAACCAACCTGGACGGGTTGGGCGAGTTCGGGGCGGCGCTCCATCTTGGCCCACATGT
>Ga0208872_1000501_pt1 | contig 28323 bp, 20 predicted proteins | sample CryBogCBH12Aug08_FD_185508 | JGI IMG/M metagenome (GOLD analysis project Ga0208872, IMG submission 185508) | Freshwater microbial communities from Crystal Bog, Wisconsin, USA - CBH12Aug08 (SPAdes) | ecosystem: Environmental > Aquatic > Freshwater > Lake | place: Crystal Bog, Wisconsin, USA...
GCTCGGCATCCTTGTCCTCATGCTGGTAGCTGGCGGTGAACCCTGCGCAGGTCTTTGGCCCGGGTGAGGAGTAGATGCCGAACTTCAACCCCTTGCTGTGGATGTATTCTCCAAGCGCCTTCATGTCGGGAAACTTCTGGTTGCTCAAGATCATGCCGTTGGTATCGCGGCCCGCCTCCCAGCAGTCATCAATGTTGATGTATGTCCACCCGTGATCGATTAGTCCGGAGGAGACCATGGCATCCGCCGCGGACCTAACCTTGCCGTCGTCCACGGCACCAGCGAAGCAATTCCAACTATTCCAGCCCAGAGGTGGCGTCAGAGCTATCGTGTCTCCGCAAACTATTCGGAATTTCCGCTTAGTTTTACCAAGTGCATTTTTGGCATGGAGAATCACCGCTGTCTCGCCCTTCTCGCTGAGAACTCCCGTGATGCGCCCGGTCTCGGAATCCAGCGACAGCCCAGCAGGCAGGTTTTCGGCAGAAAAAGTCATTGGTCTCTTACCCGTGGCCGTCACTGTGAAGAGGAAAGGATTGCCGGGACGAACCCCAAAAACCCTTGCTCCGGTAATACGTGGATTGGCCGACTGTTTCGGAGTGAGCACCGCACCCACGGGAACATTAGTGGATGGGTCGTTCGTCTCCGAGAGACAACTGCCGGACAACAGCAGACCGAACATAAGAAACATCTGAACTAGCAAACGACGGGAGGGAGTATGCATTGCGCCATGCTCGACAGGCAAACCGTGGGGATCAACAAAAATCAGCCTCTGGCAAGGTGAGAAAGCCGGTTGTTATCGCGGAGTGATATTCTCTGGCATTGAGATCCAGGAAACAGGCGTGATGGCCAATTTTTTTATTCTTGTGATTTGCCAAAGAGATTCCGAAAGCGTGACTGATTCAGTTTTAACAGAAGCCAGCATCCTCAGTTCAATGGAACTGCAGCAAAAAAACCTTTCTGCCGATAGTCTTCCCATGATTTCTCCGCCTTTGTCATCCAAGTTGATTCGATTCCTTCGCGCAATGTGACTTGAGCCTCATACAGTGACTTTGGCCAAACCTCTCTGCCAAGGCATTCAAGCCTTCCAACATGAGATTCCTCAAAGGTTGTAGCCACACCGTGAAATCCGATCAGATAGGGCATCACAATTTTCACACCCGAATAGCCGAACGGTTTTTCCGAATCGAAGAAGTCATATTTCTCATAGGCCCTGCCGATCTGGTTGAAATTCCACCAAGTCAGGTAGAGTCCGTGATTGGGAAGGTTCTCCGTATTGCCACCGTTTCCGATGAGTCCTGAAGTGGAATCGTCGTAGAGGCTGCAGTAGGGGTAATTTGCATGGTAATCTGGACCTGACTTTTCCTCTCCGAGATAATTCCAAACAACGGTGCCGACTGCATGTTGAGCCGCATCGGGTCCGTGCTGGAATCCTCCGTCCGAGCGGTCCTGGATAAAGCAGATGAGGTTCCCGTAACCGAATCCTTGCGCGCCAACCGTGGCGTGAGCGGGGTTTCCATCAATGGTCACAAACTGAATGCTGGAAAGGTAGCAACTCCCCAGACCGATTCCCTCGTTAATCCCGCTCATCCGGATGCGACGCGCAATTGCATATTTTCCATCGTTGATGCTTAAGAAACTCCAACCCGAGTCATCAATGTAGCTCCTGTGATGGACGAATTTGTCACGGAAGTTGCCATGGAACCATAGATCCTCCACACCCCACCCTTCAACGCACACCGCACCGGTCAATTGCCATCCATATTTCTCATCAATGTCGATGTGGAGTGGCGCCGTGAAAGTTACCGTGTTGCCGGCCACCGATTTCACCTCGTGTAGTTCCACAATCTTCTCCGCCTTTGCGGGGTCGACCATCAACTTCCAGGTACTCCACGGCTTCAGTCCAGCGAGCAGGAGCCCTCGTGCCGCGACATTTTGCATCTCCAGTCTCACCATTGATCCCGGTTGTATGTTTCTGACATTGTCCACCGTCACGGCGAATGTCTCCCGCTTAGCATCCTGCGTGACCTTGGCATGAATCGGCGGAGGCTTTGCTCCGGGACTGAACTCGAACATCGGCGGAACAGACCATTTTTGCTTTGGGTCCTTTGGCTCCATGTGTTCAGACATGAAGAGTTCAGTGCCTCCGGGACCGCTCCCGCTTCCCTTGATGAAAACATTCGGAGAATGGATGTGGATGGAGTCGCAGCGACCCGGTTTTTCATTCACCAGATAGCGACCTGGCGGGAAGTAAACGATGCCCCCACCAGCTTTTTCCGCCGCATCAATGGTCGTCTGTATGGCATCACGGGCCTCCACGTCTCCCTTAGAACTTGCCCCGTACTTGGTAACATCAAAGACAGTTCCTTTAGCTTCGGGATAATCCTCCTTGCCGAACTTGTAGCCCGCGTAGCTGTAATCCGGAAGAAATGGTGTCTTCCCATCCAACTTGGATTTTACAAAGTCAGCCCAAGCAACAGGTACATTATCGTGATTTTGGTAATGCGTCAGTTCGCTCGACGTCAGTAGTCCAGCCGAGGTCGGTGTAATTCCAGTCAAAAAAAACAGCAGTAGGATGAACGGGAGAAGGGGGGGGCATAGAAAAGTAGGAGGATAGCCTGTTATTATCGTCCTTGTCTAATGTACAAAGAACGCTCTTAGGAAGACTCTGAAGCGTTCAGCCGAAATCACCATCCATAACCGGTGTTATATTCACCTCTTACTGACTGTCGTTGATTCCCTTGCCAAAATCGGCTTGCTGTTTTTCCACATCCTTCAGTTGATTTTCATCGTATTTTTGGCCGACCTTCATCAAATCCCTTTTGACGACCGGAATGTTCCCCGAGGATGAGTCGCCCATGGAGCCGAGTTCCTTAGGATCGCAAATGACAGGCATTTCATTTTTCACGCTGTTGAAGACGATTTCGCCATCCGCAGGCGTCCAGTCACCCTTGAAGAGAACGCTGGCGTGAACCTTGATCTGCCCTGGCCTGCTGGTGGATTGAATCAGGACGGGAGCGGTTCCTTGGACAAGTGCCTTCGGATTGGCTCCGATCTCGGCATTACCCACAATTCTTCCCTCTCCCTCGATCGAAAACTTCACCAGTTGGTTGTTTAGTGTCTTGGTCGTTCCCACAGCGTCTTTCATCGTGGCAACCACAGTGACCATATCCGAGCCGTCGGCGATGAGATCGAGTCCATTGTTATCAAGCGAAAGATCAAGCTTGCTGGCACGCATCGCGGGCAGACGCCGGTCGGTCGCGACAACCTGACCTTTGATCAATCCCTCTGCCAGCAGATAGACATCACCCGGCTTCTTTGCTCGGATCGTGGAGTAGACCAAGTTCCAGTCGTAGGCACCGGAGAACCTGATAGCCGGTGAGGGCATACCCGGTTTTGTAGCATCCTTTTTGTAGGTAAATTGCCTGCCTCCCTTCAAAAAGGTTAGGTGGACTTCGTCACAGTTGGAAAAGATCGTCACATCCTTCGGCGAGAAGGGAGTCATGTCGCTTGCAATATGAACCATCGGCCCCGTCTCAAACGGGACATTGGTGCTCACCACCGGGTCACGCTGCGACTGAAAAAGCCAGTAGGAGGTCTTGGGTTGACGGAAGTAATCCATCACTGCGCCGTAGTAAGGATCGGGATGGTAACCGCGGCTGTAATCGAAGGGATACCATAGGCAGCCCCCCACAACGGACGAAGGTAAGGAATAGAGGGCCTGCAATCCCTTGTCGTAGTGAACGGCCTGTTCGAGCATCGGTGTCTCCCCCCAAGACCGGGCGCTACGAGCTACAGAGTTCTGGGCCGACCAGTCATCAACATAGTCTCCCCATTCCCTCTGAAAGTATGTCTTGGTTGGATCAACAGCACCTTTGGGTGGATGCAGCCAGATTTCAAAATACTGAGCCCCCTTTGCTATCTGATCACAACCTGAAGCGCAGTAAGGGAAGGGGTATTCCTCGCGGACTGTTTCGGCTGCTCTTTTAGCAAACGCCTCGGGATATGAAGTCTCGTTGAGGATCGGTTCCCAGAAGAAGAGAGAGGGGCGATTGCGCATTTCCCTGACCATGTTGCGAATATCCTCTGTGACCCGTTGTCCGAAAATGGGCTCGTCCGACCAGAACTGCCATCCAGGAGTCTCAATCTCCACGAGGAGTCCCAGTTCATCGCAGGCATCCATAAATGCTGGAGATTGTGGATAGTGGGCACGAATGACCTTGAACCCGGCATCCCGTAATTTCTTCGCATCACCCCATTGGAGGCTGTTGGGAAGGGCAAAGCCTAGCACGGCAAAGTCCTGATGCCGATTGGCGCCAATCAGCTTACTCTTGTACGGCTTTCCATTCAGCCAAAGACCCTGCTCCTGCTTAAACTCCACGCTACGGATTCCCAGACGCATCATGTATCCGTCCAGCACGATCCCAGAGGCATTCTTCAACCGAACATTTAGATGATATAGGTAGGGAGAATCAGGGCTCCAGAGTTTCGGCGTGGTCACTTCCATGGAAGAGGTCGCATAAACGGTGCTGGTGGGAGAAACGGTTACCTGTTGCGAGGTTGTCTGGACCTGCGTGCCGTCCGCCTGCCGGAGTTCGTACTCAATACACCCAGTGAAGTTCCCGTTGTCCGCATTTCGAAGGTGGGTCTTCAGGTTTATTGTGGCATGTCCGTCGTTCACCTTGTCGAAGGATGCAAATATTCCTCCTCCGGCCACTTCGTTTTCGCGGTTGGGATCGGTGATGAAGACGCCGTTATGCGCCACCAGCCAGCAGTTGCGGTAGATTCCCCCGAAATAGCACCAATCAAGTTTTCCCTGCGGCTTTCCGGGGGGATACAGCGGGTCGTCACTGTTGTCCGCACGCACTGCGATAACATTGTCGACACCCCATTTCAGGTATTGACCGATATTGGCACTGAATGGCAGAAATCCGCCGAAATGATCGGCCACCTGAATGCCGTTGACCCAAACCCTGCACTTGCCCATGACGGCCTCAAAGTAGAGGAAAAGCTGCTTCCCTTTGAGTGAATCATCGGGCGTGAAATGTTTCCTATACCAAGCAGATCCTTGGTAGTTGATTCCACCGCTCGACTCGACCGGAAGGTGTTCAAGTCCATTGGGAAGATTGACTACCTGCCACTTTTTGTCATTGAAGGAAGGCGACTCAGCGTCTGTGGCATCCCCCTTCAGAAATCGCCAGGCCGGATTCATCGAATAGGCCTGACGTCCTGTTCCCGCGAGGGGATAAAATCCTGCGGTGGAATATTGTGGCTGATAGGCTTGCGCAGCCATTGATGTAAGTAGCAGGGCCGCAAGGAGGGGGATTTTCATGCTCTGACAGAATCTTGTCATTCCACCGACCACCTGACATCTAAAAAAGCCCAGCTACACGGGAACTGATGCGAGTCTCCCCCTTAGAAAGTCACTCCGATCTGAGCTCCAAGCACAAGAGCATTGGGAATGTTTCCCGAGCCACCGGGATTGATCACCCACTGGAGATCGGGCTGGATATAGGCGAACTTGGTCATATTGACGCGGTAACCCAACTCGTAGACGAGTTCATAGGTAGCATAGCCTCCGAGTGCGGTTTGGTTGGCCTGAGCATAGTTGGAACTGAAGTTGCCATAAGCGACACCGAAGATGGAAATGTCGCGTGGACGGCAGGGAATCATTCCGGTGTAGACAAGGCCGCCATTGTACTGGAACGGCACCTTGGCGGTGTTTTGTTGAGGACAAAGGACAAAGGCCGACCACGCTGTCAGTCCGGTATCCTTGTAAGGGCTCATCCTGTAAAGCATCTGGTCGAAGTGCCAGTAAAGTCCATAAGCCCCCGGTTGGCCCTGAGTACTACCGAACTGGGGATATGTCCATGTCGAATAATATCCACCCATCCAGTAGTGACCGGGAAGACCATGGGGCGCCATGGCATCAGTTGCCGGGGTGAAATTTTTCCCATCCGTGGATGCAAGCGATTTCCCATCATTGCTCGAAGCGGGGACGGCTGAGGTGACCGGTTTAAAAAACTCCGGAGCCCATCCATACTGACCAATAATCATAACCCCATCACCCGGATTGAAATTCCAATTGAAGCCATGCATGTTCGGAATCGAAACCTGCGGCGTCACCTGATAGACACCGAGCATAGCCTCGGTGTCGGATGTTGTTTTGGCCCGGAGTCGCGCACCCCAGACAGCCCATGGATAGGTAGAGAACGAGCCGTTGACCGGAAGGGACTGGGGATTCCCATCAATTCCGTTGTTCATGTAAAGCCAGTAGAGGGGAGAGGAAGCGAAGTCGTCGCCGGCAGACATACGACCGAACTTGAAGCTGAATTTGTCGTCGCAGAAACGCTGGTCGTAAGCAAGGCCATAGAAAATTGCCGTGGAGCCGCCATAGACCTGTTGGACGGTGAACTGGTTGTGGATATTGAGTGCAGAGAGGTTGTTGCCATCGCGGTTAAGCATAATCACACTCAGGGTGCCACCCTTCCATCCGAACAACGGTTCTGTCTGGAATTCTAGATCAAGCGTAAAGTTGTCACAGTAGGTAAATCCACGGGACTGCCCCCCAGTAACATTGCCTGCTATGTCGCTTGTGTAGTTGAAGGAGATGTCGAGACCGTTGGTTGCCAACCGATCACGAAGCCCCCACCAGTTCATGGTCGCGTAATCGGAATCGAACCAGTTCCGCGTGTTATCCCGACTGATCTGGTACGGGTGCCAGAACCTCTGCAGATCCCAGTCCAGACTAGGAATCTGGTAGGGAATATTAAACCTCAATTCAGTGGCCGGGGTGATAAAAGGAATGGCCGGGACCTGCATGGTGATCGCTGGAGAGGGCGGGGCGGCATTCGTCGATGTTACCGTCGCTACAGCGAGAAGGATGGGGAGAATCATGAGTAGTGGGGGTGATGTGAAAAAGGAAAACCCCATTCGCTCTTCCGAGGCAATGCGATTTTTATGCAAAACCTACCAAGATTTGCTTGCCGCGCCTCGGTTTTCACAGCGAGGTGTTTCATTTTTCATGCCAACGCATTAGTGTTCTTGCGATTGTGTCCACCGCAAAAAATATCGTCTATTTCGATCTGGAAACCCAGCGAACCGCCAATGATGTCGGCGGCTGGGACAAGAAGAGTTCCATGGGCGTCTCCGTGGGGGTTGCCTACAGCACGGCAACGGAAAGTTACGAGATTTTTAGCGAGAAGCGCATCGGGGATCTTATCGATCTCCTGAGGAAGGCCGACTTGGTCGTAGGCTATAATAGCCGGCGTTTTGACTATGAGGTCCTTATGGGCTACACGATTCTTGACCTACCACACCATCTGCCAACGCTCGACCTTCTTGAGGTTGTTGAAAGGGCGGCAGGCCACAGACTGCCTCTGGATTCCGTTGCCCAAGCCACTCTCGGCTTCGGGAAGACGGCCGAGGGTCTCGATGCCATCCGTTGGTGGCGTGAGGGCAAGGTTATGGAAGTTGCCGAATATTGCTGCTTCGATGTAAAGGTGACCAAACTTGTCCACGAGTATGCTGTACACCACGGCGAACTCCATTACATGGATCGCTTTTCACGCCGACAGACACTCAAAATTGATCTACCATGATCCAGCCAATCGACTCCGCGCGCAACAACTGGCGTCTCCTGTGGCTCGATCTGGAGGAGGCTGTGCCGAAACCATTAGAAACCAATTCGGAGGAATCTCTAACGGAGTATTATCTTCCGACATGCCTGCTCGTGACCACGGCAGCTGGAAAACCAATCTGCCCGCCAGAAATCCTCGAAGAACTCGACCAACCGCGTGCCGAACAGCTTTTGGGAAGGCTATTTGATGAACACGGTGTCCCAGATCGCCTGACTATAGCCGAAAGCAATGATTGGGATGCAGCCTCATGGCGAAGCTTCGCCCTTGATTGCCGGATCGAAATCGCCTTCGAAGTCTTCCCCTCAATCAAGCCCAACGAACTGCGTCAGGTGGCGCGCAGGATAGCACAGGGATTTCAGGGAGGGGTTTTTCACTCCCCTTCTGCCGTTGCCCTTGGACTCGTTGCGAGTTCCAGACGATTACGCTCACCCGAGAAAAAAGCAGCCTACCTTCGCAAAGCTGTCGAACACGATGCAAATTGTGCATCGGCCAGAATTGAACTTGCCGACACCGATTATCAGGCAGCACGGTGGAATGAATGCCGACAGGGCTATCAGGTACTGGTCGAAAGGGAAGAGAGACGCTGGCAGGGGGAACATCCGGAGTGGTGGACTGACCACGAAACCCGTCCTTATCTTCGCGCCCTTTACGGGCGCGCCATGACCGAATGGCAGCAAGGAAGATTTGATAAGGCCGCAACAGATCTGGAGAAGCTTCTTGCATTGAACCCCTCAGATAACCAAGGTTCGCGCTTTCTTATCCCGCTCGTTCATTTGCTGGGAAGCGATGACGAACAAGCCCTGCAGTATTTTGAATCCTATGATCGCAATTATCCGGATGATTACTGTGAACCTGCGCTATTCTTTGGCAGAGGATTGGCCCAATGGCGTGCAGCCGATGAGAGTTCTGCCCGCGAATCCTATCGCACTGGGATACTGAAAAATCTCTACATCGCCCCGTTTCTTCTGGATCTCCCACTCCCGCCAGCGGATCTCTGGCACCCCAACGATCGATCCGAACTCGGTTACGGACAGGATTTCATCCAATCATACGCCATGCTTTGGGATCGGGATCCAGCCGCCCTTCGTTTCCTCCGTGAGGTTTACATGGAACTGCTTCCCGACATCGAAAAAGTGGTCTCGCTACGCCGCCAGATGAGCGACTGGCAGGATCAGCGCTATGATCGCAAATTCAAGGACCGCTGGAAGGAGATGACCGCCCTGGATGAATCACTCACGGGCGGTCCGGAGCGGTGATCAGTACCGGAAACCTGGTGTCCCAGTGGAGTTTGTTGAAACCGCTGAAGGCTTTGGTTGGGGCGTGGAACTATTCACAGCGGGTGGAACCGGTGGCGCGACTGCAATAGCCTCGTTCGCCACATAGCCGTTCTGCCCATCACTGATTCGAACGAAACTGTAGCCAATTTCCCTCCGCAGAACCTCCACCTCATCTCCTTTAGCCAGTGATAGATCCGGACCGCTCCCCTGCGCCGGTCCATTGTGATAGAATGGAGTATGGTCAACTACGACCACCATGTGAGGGGAATTGGTGGAATTGTATTCCATGGAACCGCAGGAGGTTAGAAACAGCATCCCAGTCAAAAGGAGAAATATTGGAAAGAGACGCATGCAGATCATGGTGAATCCGTATGCTAGGAAATTTCATGCCTGACAAGCACAGAATACTTCCGGCGGGTTCTAGTCGACATCACCCAAAAAGCCGTTCAGACACCCGCTTGTTCTGCAATGACCTGATCATAAAGATTCTCTATCCGTCGAGCAATCCCGCCGATCTCATAACTTCGGAGTACTGTTACTCGTGCATTTTCACCAAGAGTCTTCCGAAGCCCCCGATCCTGAATCATCATTCCCAAGGCTGCGGTAAATCCATCTAGATCACGCGCGGGCACCAACAGGGAGTCCCATCCATCGGTACAGACATCAGCAATGCCATCGACGGCAGAGGCAACCACAGGAAGACTCCCAGCCATGGCCTCTAAAAGGGACATGGGCGTTCCTTCAAAATCCGAGGTCATTACAAGAACATCAAGTGAGCGGTAAAGCCCAATCCGATCATTGACATGACCAAGGAACCGGACGGACTCACTCAAGTTGAGAGATCTCACTTTTTCACGGAGTTGGTGTTCTTGCGGACCGGTGCCGGCGATCACAAAGATAAGCTCCGGGTTGCGCGTAACGATCCGGCTCGCTAGATCAAGTAGAAGGGAAATGTTCTTTTGCGGAACAAGCCTTCCCACACATCCGACGAGCAAGCGATCGGGCGGCAGGTCTAACTTCATCCGCGCCATCAACTTCTGGTCCTCATCCGCCGGTCGAAACATCTCAGCATCGATGCCATTGGGAATCATCTCGACCCTGCTGTCGGGCAATTCCTCACGGTCGAGAAGGTATCGGCGTATGCTCTTCGAAACAGCAATCACTCTGGAGGCTCCGCGATTGGCAAGAGCATCCGCTGCCAGGAGCACCGGATTGTTATCCCGGGATGCATCGTTGCACTGATCGTGGACAACGATGGCCCGGTGTCCTGCCGCAATGGCAAGGGGCTTGGCGCAAAGGTTAGCACCAAAGAGATGAAAGTGGAGAATGTCGAATTTTCCGCCCCTCATCAGCCTCCAGAAATTCGGCACATAAAGCGGGGGCCATTTTCCCGGAGAGAGTGAATGGGTTTTTACCCCGGCCTCCTCAAACAGCCTCGCATAGACTCCCCACCCGTGCATGGCGGCTACTTCGGGATAATAGCGTGACCTGTCGAGATGCCTCAACAGGTCGAGGAGAAATGTTTGCGCCCCTCCAAGGTCAAGGCTGTCGATCACATGCAGAACCCTGTGTGGGGCAGTCATTTCAACCCCTCCAGAAAGGCATCCGCGTTCTTTTCATTATCTAGCCACTCTGACAGCATCCGCTCCGAGCCTTTCACCATTTGTTCCGGCTCCTCATCATTGGCAACCAACTCGCTGACCCTTGAAGCTAGCTTCTCAAAATCACCACCAGCACAGTAGCCGGCACTGAAGGTTTGGATCAGGCCGTCCGGATCAAGTTCGAAGGAAAGAATTCCAGCGCCCCCTTGGGCTGCTTGGATCATTACATTTGGAAAACCCTCCGCCTTTGAAGTGCTTACTAGAAACCTAGCACGATCATAACGGTCTTGAACCTCTTGATATGGGATTCTTTCGTGAAAGACTAGGTTTCTCAGGGATTGCGCCCTAGTTGAAACATCTTCCCAGAGGGTCTCATCCTCCTTCGGACAAATCATTTCGCATCGAGTTTCGGGCAACCGCTCAACAAGGTCCAGAAACAGATGGGGTCGCTTAATCGGTTGACAACGGCCAACCCAGAGTAAATCAACCTCTTTCTTCAGGATGCGAGGCGCCTTTCTAGGCAGAATCAGATTCCGATAGAGCTTGCAGGAGAGGTTCTGACGTCGAAACAACTCCCGCTGATGCTCCGACATTGCGAAGCGGATGTCCGCAGCAACAACCCCCATCTCGAAGAGCCTGCCTTTCCACCCGTGAGTTGCAGCAAAACTACCATCAATCTCCGTATCAAGCCCGCAAATGAACACGAGTTGATAGCCAAAAAAGAGACGGAGGTGCGCAAGAATGTAAAGCCAAGCCGTCCAGCCAAGAACTACCACGTAGTCAGGACGGTGTTTCCGCAGCAAATGAAGGATGCGTGGCAATGCTGCCACTGTGTCACCGAAATTCCCGGTGTGGAACTTTCCTCCCGTCTTGGTAAGAACCCCCTCGAGCACTCGGTCGTCGCCCTGCCCCGTATCTCCGCCGACAACGATGGTCTCGTGACCACGTAGTGCAAGTTCCCGGGCCAGCAAGGCCACCTGCAATTCGGCACCTCCCGAGACTCGTGTAACCGTCGGATCCAGTGCGTAGTGCGCGTGGCTGGAGAGAAAGAAAAATTTCATGCTTTCCTCAAAGGAAGGCGGGTGCGCTTTGCAAGAACCGCCGGGAGAAAGTGTGTTCCAGCGGCGGCATCTAGGGCGGCCAGCGGAAAAGCAGCAAGACTGGCTGGGTTTCGCAAGGGGAAGCTTACAAAGGACTTCCAGAGCATGGCGTTTCCTTCTGTCGTACGGTGGTGTCGGAAAAGATTTCTTGCGGCATTCTCATAGTGTTGGGAAATCACCCTTCGCGCATGAACAGATCCGTAACGCAGAAATTCCTCGCGATGCTTGGAAATGAAGTATGCTGTTGATTGGAGGGTATAGTCAGGATTCGATGGATCGTTCTCGTGGATAACCGTAAGCATCTCCTGAATGACATGGATACGAAACTGCTGCGCAATTCTCAGCATCCAATCCCAGTCCTCCAATACCCTGAGTCCCTCATCAAGTGGGCCGACTTTTTCCAACACCTCGCGTCTGATCAACGGCGTACAGGCTCCATGAAAACTCTCGGCGCTATGCAACTCAATTCGCCAGTCTGGCGGGTTTTTACCTGGAAACTCTACACGTGAGCCGTCCTTGCAGGCGAGAATATGACCTGTGCCACAAAGGGCGATTTCTGGATGCTTTTCCAAAAATTTGATTTGTTGAGGCAACTTGTCGGGCAGCCATTCGTCGTCGGAATCCAGAAATGCAATTAAGTCCCCAGTCGCTAGTTTCATGGCCGCGTTCCTTGCTGCTGCAGCACCGCAATTCTTATCCAGTCTCGCAACGCGCAAGGAAGGCATCACGCGCAGAGCTGCCTCAACTGTGCCATCAGTGGAAGCGTCGTCTCCAATAATCACCTCGTAATCGGAAAGCCCCTGCGCATGCACGCTCTGTAGGGCCCTCCCGATGCAATGTGCCCGGTTAAAGGCAGGTATGACGACACTGATCAACATGGCTGCTGCAAGATTGGGCGATCTATGGAACAAATGACCATCTTTTTCACAAAGTCCTTGTCGACAACACCACCATCCACACTAATTATTTCGGATGCTCGCCAAACAATGGATTCTTGGTTCCTCTCCGGCCTACAATAACCGCTTTCTGTTCCTGTCCATTGTTCTGGCCTTAGGCCTTTCAATGATAGGTGCTAACTGGGGCCGGGTTGAGTGCTGGAACCTTGACCAAATGGCTTTCAGGGGAGTTCAGCACAATGGTCTCCCGTGGGGAGGATACCTCAAGCCCCCACTTCATACTTACATGAATCACCTTTTTGTCATGAAGCCGGTGGAAGCGGTCATGCACCACAACTTTCTCCATGGAGACCTGGCAAAACGATACCCGGTTCAACTGCTGGGCGTACGCCTGCTAACGACTCTCCTTTTCTGCGGAACCGTTGCACTACTGTATTACACAAGTAAGGAGATCTGTGGGGTACTCTCGGCTTCCATTCTCTCTCTCATCACCGCAACAAGTGCCGGTCTCCTGAAATTCAACCATTTCGGCACAGCTGATTCTCCTTTGCTCTTCTGGATGATGGCTTCCTATGCCATGGCAATCCGGGCGGCACTGAACGGCAAAGCTCTAGATGCGGCTCTGGCAGGCGCTCTTGCGGGACTGGCTACTGCTGACAAATATAATGGACTCGGTGTCGCCATGGCTATTCCGGCGGCACTTATTGCCTTCCGTGGATGGAAAGCTCTCATTCAGCGGCAGATATGGGTGGGGGCGGTTGCGGTCCCCTTTGGATTCATTTTGGGAAATCCAGGCGCAATCTTCGATACAAGGAACTTTGTTCAGGATTTTCTCTACAATCTTTATACAACGCCGGTTTATTCGGGTGAAACCAACAGGGCAGGTTACATTGATTTTCTGGCATGTTTTCCTGAATTAATCGGGTGGCCAGCCACCATGACACTAATAGCCGGCTCGTTCATGACTCTGGCTCTTCTCTGCTCGGGAAAACTATCGAGAAAGGAAAGCACCCTCATCATGGCAGCGGGGGCAGTCTTTGTGTTTTATTACCTCACCATTGGGCGGTTTCCACGTATGGCAGACCGCTTTGTCCTGCCGGTAATTCCATTTGCTTTCCTTATCGCAGCTCCGGGCTTCGAAAGAATCCCTTGGAGACGCACGTTCCCAACCGCCGTCCTCGCAGTTGTTCTGGCTTACAACATTTTCTGCAGCGTGGAACTCGGGCTTCGCTTCCTTTCTGACCCGCGTATGGCAGCCCAGATCTATGCGGCAAAAAATTTCACTTCGGGCTCTGTTGTGGAAAACAGCTACGCTCCAAACTGGAAGAGAATAAATGGTGTGGATGTCACCGTTCATGACATGCCCTGTGCAACGGGGAGGTCAGAACGGTTCAGCAAGATCTTCGGGAAAAATTCCGTGATTCAGAACGGAATTGAAAAATATGAGACAAAAAGTTACCCCGCCGATACTTTTACACGAGATGGCCTAAAAAGGCGGAATCCTGACTTCATAGCCTTCAGCAATCAGGTTTACCAATTTACCGGAGATGATGAGGGACAGCGTTTTTACCGGTCCTTGGATGATGGAAGACTAGGGTACGTAAAAGTGTATGAGGGCACTTGGAAGCCCCGTCTATCTTGGACCTATCCAAAGGATGTCGATTTTCTGGTGGAGCGCATGGTCATCCTCAAGCGCTCTCCGGAGTGATCTGATGATTGCTCTCTTTCCTCTAAGCCCTGTCGTGCATCACAAAATCATGCTTTGTAATGTTCTGCTCGCGATGCTGCAGCATGCACAAGGGCACCCTGCCGTGGTATGATGCCCAAGTAGAAAAGGTGCTTGGAGGTCCCATGATCGCGTCGCAGAGAGAGAGTGCATGCAGATCTCCTATCGCTGTTCCCGGACCTGTGGCGATGTTATGTTCCTTAAAAGCATTAAGGTTTATTGGTTCGCTTGAACAAATAACAAAGACGACTTTTCTCTCAGAGAATAGTTTCTCCGCCTCGTGCATCCAATAAGCGTACTGGGAGTTCTCGAAGTAGTGCATTCCACCCTTCCATCCCCGGTAGTCACCCTGCCTAATGTGAATGCCAATTGCCATGTCACCGGATTCTCGTGCACCTTGCACGCTCTCACCGGCTGCCTTCTGGATGGATTTAACCGGCATGAAATATCGGGTGATCTCAGAATGAAAGCGTAAGAGGTTCTTGTCGTCGCGAAACTTCCAGCCCTTCACCAAAAGGGTTCTACAGGAACCAAGGAGCATGGAGTAATCTTCTCCGCAAAGATCATAATCACGGTCCTCCTGATCATGGGAATTTCGCAGGTCCAGCGTTAGCACACCAGGGAGCCCAATGGCTGCTGCACATGATGCTGCAAACCCGGCCGTTGTCAGAACAAGCGTGCGGCATTGGGAAGCAAAGTCAGTATCCGCGTAATTTATAGGGTAAGGGAACCTACAAAAAGGATCCATCCTACTGCCTTCAAAAAATTCTCCGTATTCATCAATTGCCGGATTAAGAAGTCTGTATCCCTGTGCAAGCGCATTTGCCATGAAATAGGCGCTGAGAAAAAGTCTGTTTCCCAGGCGCCCCGCCTTGGATGCGATGATAACCGTTGCCAAATTCGCTGGATTCATCGCTCCGATTTACATTTCCAGAGCCTGCCTGCAAGAAAAGCAGTTAGAAGCATCACCACCCACATCAACAACTGTTTTAGGATAGCATTACGGAGAGATCCTTCATCAGAAAAAAAAGTCCAGTAGGAGTAGAAAATCATCGTAACCATCCATGTTTTTGCCACGCAAGTCGCAATATCATCGGAGCGTTCTGCAAATTCCAGTGCTGCTGGAACCATTAATAGAAAGAAGACCCATTTATAGTCCATCTGGTTTCCTATGAGGAAAAGTCCCAGCATGATTGGTGCCCCCAGAAAAAAGGCATGGTTGGACCGCTCCGAAATGATGTGTTGCATCGATTCTCTGAAAAACCGCCACCCTGTAATGAAACTTAAGCCTAGTACCGTTATTGCAATAAATTGGACCATCCCATGGACACTAGGGATTTGTGTCCCGCGTATAATTCCGTGATGGGCTAGTATATCCGTAAGAACACCACATCCGAAAGCACTCTGGAATTGACCAGCAAGACTCCCGCTGATGGATGCCAAACGCGAGCTAAGAAAGAGAAGGAAGAGGGAAAAAACAGTCGCTGCAAGAATTACCGGAACCCTCCCTCCTTTTTCCTTCCAGCAAGCCAGAAGTGCGGCGATCGGAAAAAACTTAATCAGCGACGCGGAGAGAATTACCCCCGACTCAGCAAGGGGGTATCTTCTCAGAAGCAGTCCGACTACAATCAGCGCAAAGAGCAGTGTGTCGAGATTTCCTCTTTCCACAAGAAGCACCGAGGAGGGGGAACAGATCATTAAAGTCCAGATCAGAGCCTGCGTGAGGGAGCAGGAGCCGCAAAGAAACCAGAGGGCTGCAGAAAAAATCAGCCCGCATGCCAGAGACCATGTAACCACGGAATGTTGCGACAGACCCAGCTTTGCAAGACAGAGTACCACCGGAGAATAGTTCATCAAATAATTCGGGTGCGGCACCTCTCCAGGAAAGTTTATCCATGTTTGCTCAACCGATGGATCGTGACCCGTTGCCGATGCTTCGCACCATGAAGCGACGCCCCTCATGTCCATGAAAGGGTGTTCGAGTGCGGGAACTCCAAGACCTTGGAGAAGATTCTGTTCAGAAATTCCGCTGAACGTCGCAACTCCGAAAACGATGACTGCATAGCCGAATGCCAGCGTAACAATGAGCCACCTCCAATCCTTCGCATCCACCCGTTGTTGCACCTCCTTCATTCCCGCCTCCCACTCAGTAGTTGACTGCGTGTTTTCCCTCCCCGTGCCAGAAAGCCGGGCATTGAGCGGATGATTTCCATGGAAAAGCGGGCTGGCCAGAGCGGATCAACACGGACGCCATCGAGGAGGGCGCATAGAAGTCCTCTCCATCCTGGAGTCTCCAATGAGTTCATCGCTGCTTGGACTGTCAGTCGGGTATGCCACTGCCGGAGCACCTCGCGGGCGACACTGTCGGCATTAGCAAAGTGTTTTTTTGCAATCTTCAGATTTTCAGTCGAAAGGCGTGGCGTTAGCTCATTTCCCTCCGTCAGGGTGCTTGACCCATCATGCCAGCGATATCGATAGGTCAACTTCGGTACATCCTGCTGCAAGATTCCTGAATGCACGGCACGCAGCAGAAAATCCCTGTCCGAAGCCAGAGTATATTCCAAAGAAAATCCTCGTAGTTTCAGAAATGCCTCCCGGCGGATCAAACGTGCATTGATCATCGGTTCACAGAGGGCAATGTTGGCCAAGGAAAGAGTCTTGGAGGCAGAATCAGTAACCGACCATACCGTCATCCACCCCGACTCCGTCTTTTTCACAGCTTCGGCACCGCCGCAAAAAAAATCGGCTGCTGGGAATTTCGTAATTGCCTCTCTGTAAGCCTCCAGCGTTCCTTTCGGAAGCCAATCATCGGCCTGCAAGAAGAGCAGCCATTCACCCGACGCCATCCGAGCCCCCTTGTTCATCGCATCGTAAATACCGCGATCCGCTTCCGAAGAAATAATTAACCCGGGAAATTTCCTAGCGACGTCCAGAGTGTCATCGGAAGATCTGGCATCGATAAGAAGACTCTCAACACCCTGCAAGTTCTGTGAGGCGACGCTGCCAAGCGCCTCCCCAACGGTTGCTGCAGCATTCAACGTCGGGGTGATAATCGAGATTGTTGCCGACATGTATCTTCAGTCTTTTTCCAAAAATCCCGTCAGCCTGCAGGACGAAGGGATCGCATGGTCCCATTCCTGAAGAGTCTCCGTAGTGGCGACTCAAAGAATCGCCAAGAGAGTTCGGAGACGACGAGTACAACGACAATTATGATTGCCATGTTGATCATACCAGTGGCCAGTTTGGGCAGGTGAATCCAATCATCAATCTCTTTCTCTCTGGGTAAAAAATAGACATACATGATCGGCGTGTGCCAAAGGTAGAGTGAGTAAGATCGATCTCCCAGCCACCGAGCGACGCTCCCACTCAACAGCTTACAGACAACCCCACTATTCATAACCGTGAAGTAGACAAAAACAGGAAGTACACACAGGATAAGAATCCTTGGGAGGACATCGTACAGAGCCAATCCCATCACAATAGTCGCGGTCAAACAAACTGCTGGCGCTCCAGAATCATCCTTTCCGCTGCGTCGAAAGAAGAGAGAACAGAGCGCAAACCCCAGCGGGAAGCAGAATGCCCCACGGGCAAACCGTCCCCAACTCCAACCCCAGAGGGTGTTGCTAACATTTCCATAGCAAAGCAGAATTCCCAACAAGGAAACCGATAGGACGGCAGCCAGAGCCTTATCCCTGTACCTTTGAAAGATATGGACCAATAAGGGCATGAGGAGAAGATAAGAGAAAAACTCTATACTAATCGACCAAGCGGGCTGATTCATCGTCCAATCCCAATGCGCTTCCCCAACAAACCCCGTTAGCAGCAGAAGGTTCGCAATCAGAAGGGCCAGCGTCTTGCCATGGTTGTAGAGAAGTCCCTGACACTTGAAGGCAATAAGTATGGGGGGGAGATAAGGAACTAAGGTAAGATAGTAGAGCGGGAGGATTCTGGCGCAGCGGGCCTTGAGATAATCCTTCCAGTCAATTTTTGAGGCGCCATCCCGGAAGTAGACCCAATTTAGGATGAATCCGCTGAGGATGAAGAAGAGGTTCACTGCATTTTCCTGCCACAAGAAAGGCCTCACTAGATTTCCGCCGAAACCAAACGTAATCATCTGCTCCGTGCCGAGATGCCCCATGAAAACCGAGAAGGCAGCAACCCCTCTTAGCCCCATATGTGTTGTGATAAGTTCAGGGCGTTTTATACACGTGCTGGAACTCATATTGGATAGTTCATTTATTATTAAACGGAGTGTGTGTGACAGAAACTAATGACACCTAATGGGGTTTAATAATTAAGGTAAGATTGTTTTGTCGAGGTAGACGGCGTGATCTCTCACATAATCAGCACGGAGATGACTCCCGTCATGATACATCGGTTTGTTATCGTAGAATCGGAGACACACTCCTCCGGAGGAAAGATAATCCATAGGGTTGATGATCTCGGCGCCCGATTCGGTTCCAATCCTAGCCATCTCATCCATCAACTCACCCTGTGAAATGGGCATTTTTCCTCTGACATCACGAAATTCTTTTATAGTTAATTCCCCTTGCTTGATGTGAATCTCACCATCCAAGCCCCTATCGAGCATCAATTTCGGATCCGCCAGATCGCTTGTTGGAATGTTCAGGATGAGAAACACCCGCTTACCCTCCCGGGTAAATTCCCTGATAAGGGTTCCCAACTTCGACAGCGTCTCATTCATGCCCTCAGGGGTGCAGAGCTGATGCCCGTTGGTGAATTGTTTCTCTCCACCCCAATTAAAATAATAACACCAGTTCGCTGAGATCACGAGGCGATCAATATCTGCGCTGGATTTATAGTTATTCAGTACTTTGAAAAATTCTGGATTGGAGCGAACCATGAAACATTGGATGTCCGGAATCGGCACGAACCCGGCCCTTGTCAGGAAAATCGCCCCTCTGTTTCCGGATTTTTTGCCTTGGATGAGTTTAATGATGCGAGAGGCGCACTGCTCCATGTGACTGTCCCCGATATAGAGGGTTTTCGAACCACCCCCTCCGAGTTCGTGTGTAGAAAAGTTTTCGTCCAAATGGGTAGTTGTAGAGCCCTTGAAAAAGTCGTTGTCCTGAGCGGCTTTGAGGTTTTCGTCAAAACCAAGTTTTGAAGAGCGAGGAACGATTACATTCTGCCAGGCAAGAACGCCCACTAATCCGACGGCAAAGAATAATACAACCAGAAGGGGAACTGCCAATTTGGAACTGGATCGGCGTATTTTTCTTTCAAGGAGATAATAGGTTCCTGCAGACAATATCAGACTTAATCCCAACACAGCAACAATGCCGAATGCCGGTGGCTGCTCCCCGCGGAGAATGTGAAGAAAGGACAAAAGCGGCCAGTGGAAGAGGTAGAGAGGGTAGCTTATGAGTCCCACCCAAACCACCCATTGATGAGATAAGAACCTCTTGTTGACCCACGCCCCCCTGCCTCCCTCCATCAGCATAAGGGTTCCAACGACCGGAAACAATGCCCTCCATCCTGGGAAGGGTGCCTCCTTATGTAAGAAAATCATGCCGACACCGAGGAGCAGCAATCCCGTGGCTGAAAGCACTTCCGCGTGAACCGGAACCTCCTCCTCATGTCCTTTTCCGTAATGCCACCAAGCCAGAAGCGCACCTCCCAGAAACTCCCATCCACGGTAGGGCGTCAGAAAGAAATCCGAAGTCCTGTTTTGAACAGACATCACAAGATTGGCGACCATTGAAATGACAAGCAGTACTGCTATGATTGCAGCAAGCGGCCACTTCCTCTTCCAGATAAGCAGCAGAATTGGTGGAAAAAAGATGTAGAACTGTTCCTCCACCGCCAACGACCAGAGATGCAGGAGGGGTTTCAAATTCGCCGCCGTGTCGAAATAACCACTCTCCTGCCAGTAAACGATATTCTGGATGAAGAGACACCCTGCCGCCAGATGCTTTCCCAACTGTACATACTCATCACTCAGCAGAATCCAGTACCCTAAAGCCATTGTGAGAATCATGACCGTGATGAGTGCCGGAAAGAGCCTCTTCACACGCCGGGCGTAGAATTCAACAAAACTGAAGTTTTCTTCCTTAACCCCCGTGTACAGGATTCCAGAAATCAGATATCCGGAAATGACGAAGAAGATATCCACTCCGGTGAATCCGCCCGGCAAAGCGGTCGGAAAAGCGTGATAGATAATTACCCCCAAAACGGCCACCGCCCTTAAACCATCGATGTCAGGGCGATATTTAAGAAGCTTCATGAATTGATTTCAATCTGGAGGTAAACGACATGTTTATTGCAAAGAAAGTTCCATGCCTATCCGGTTAACACCACAAGGCACTAGGGGTTGTGGTGGGTTATAATGTTTTTACGGTTGTATCTTGCCGAAACGGATCATTGATTTCCTTGTTAGGACGATGCTTTCTCATGGGTGCGCCGTGCTCCTCTAGGCAAGCCACTCCGGTCGCAACAACTTGCCGAATCTCATTTAGAGCGGCATTGTCGCCATTCTTTGTTACCCATGCTTGGCGAAGGTCGTTGGTTAGTTTCTCCATGATAAGAATCCATTCGGCTACCGTATGCTTTCGCTCACCCCATTTTCGTGACTGATAATATCGCTCGGATTCGATTGCCGCGATGACGCTATCGGGGATTTTTTTGAGCATGTGGGTGTTAGCGTCGATTTCGTCTTGTGGTATTGTGTTTTTCATAGGGGTTAATTCTATTTATCTATATGTTGGGGTTTGTGGCGTTAAACGGATAGGCATGGAAAGTTCCATTCTTCACAACAAAAGTGTGACCAGCTTTTTCGTTAGATTATCAGTCTCTCTGCCAACTCCTTGGCTAGAGTCCGAATCTCATCGGAAAACTCTCCGGCCGTAGTGCCGAGAGTGCCAGATGTCCCGAAAATAATAGGAGGTTCCTTGATCAAACTGATGGAATTACAGGCCTTCAGATCATCATAGGCGGCATTTTCGAGGGTATATCCCAGCGCGTCTTGAACGCGAAGATAGGAACGCAGGAGCACATCGACGTAAAAATCCCGTCTTACCCTATAGAAGCGCGTATCGACCCACCCCGTTGGTGCAGCCGCAATCAATCCCCAAGGCATGCGGCAATAACGGCGTACAACACCAAGTGCAGCACTGCCGGCTTCGGACCCGTAAAGGGGGGCAAGCAGTGTTCGGATTTTCCACGCGTCGCGGGCTTCTGCCGCAGGTCCGAGAAAGAACTCCCCCTCCGCTTGGAGTGTGAAGAGACGCGGCGCATCAGGGGAATAAAGTTTTCCGGTGATTTTAAAAAAATTGTCCGACTCTCTCAGAATCTTACTGCCCTGCAACGCCTGCCTGATGAGGTCTCCCTCACCATACCCCTTCCCACGGAACACTGTCTGTGATGCGGATGATACCTGCAGATATTCAAGTTCCTTGCCGTAATCTCCTGCAAATTTCTCCAGCACCGCAGGGCGGATTTTTGCACCACAATTTTTGACAAACACGATCCTATCTATCGACGGATCCTTCAGCCATGCAATCAGTCCCTCCATGTGTTTCACCACACGTTCTTTGATCCCTGTCAATGCGACATGCGGAGTCCTTCCCTCATCAAAAGTTGCTGTGATCAGAAGGGGCGTTCTGCTGTCCAACATGGCATTTGCAAACTCCATCTCTTAGTTCCTTAAAACGCCCTCGATTAATAAGCTGCTACGGGATCCATTCGGATACATGTTGCGGAAGTCAAGAGATGCATCCTTCAGATCTTTTGGGGCAGTCAGCAAAACTTCCTGTTCTCCGTCAATCGGCCATCTCTCGACATGCCAGACATCGGCACCCCCTCCTGTCAGGACAAACCGAACATATCCCTTCCTGATTCTGCACTGAACATGAATTCTATCCCCTTTTTTCAGATCTCCCAACGGCAGTTGTGCAAAACAGGCCCACTTCTCAGGTCCGGAGTTGAGAAGAACATTCGGCACCATCCAGTTAATCTTCCCATGACTTCTGAGTTCCAATCCGTGCAGGTCGATGGCCGTTTTCGTCCCTTCTAATTCGGGTTGATTGCGCTCCAAAACAGCCACATCCAATATTCTCGATGAATCACTGGGAGAATGGAGGATACCCCTGCTTAACTCCCGAAAGGAAAGGCCCGCCTGCCGGATTTTCTGCAAGGCATCTGTCACCTTTCCGGTATCCTGATCAAAAAGCACAATCCGGTCCACCCCAGAATTGTTTATAGCCTCGGCATCCTCAGAACTCATGTTTGGAAAGGGAACAAACTTTTCGTTTTCTCCCGTGAGTTTCCCAAAAGTATGGAGCCAATAAGATCCAATCATTCTTCGATCCGATCCACCTTGTTTGTCGTGATCATCATCATACCAAAAACGTATTACTTCCCCATCTCTGCGAGCCGACGGAATCTCCTTCTGAAGTGCGAGAGCCAGTTCCAAAACAGGGATATCCTTTGACGGATAAGATCCAAAGAATTGTGAAAAAATACCCGTTGAGCCCACTAAAAGAGATAATGCTGCAATTCCCAAGATACTCAGTATCACCAAGGAACGATTTGACAGGCGACCCCAGACGGGGACAAGCACGAGCAGTAACGCCACCACATAAAAACCGACTGACATCGGTTGAAGCCCGAAATGAAGCAGAAGCGGTGGTGTCACGATTCCAATTCCAAGAGTTCCGAAGATCAACCCACGGGTGATTGGTTTTTGTAATTCCAACAACCTGCCGCAGAGAGTTGCGCCAGCAAGAATCGTCACCGGTAACAAAAAGGAATAATAAAACGGCATCGAAAGCACATAGGCACTTCCGAAAATGTCTCCGCACCAGAAAAACATCACACTTGTCAGCAGAGAGAATGCAGCTCCCCGGATCAGGCCTCTTCCATTCAAAGCTGCTAAGAGAATGGCAGGCAGCATCGCAACCGGCCCAAACCATGCAGGTGTATCGCGCAAAGCCTCCGCAAGGGGCCTCTTCCAAAGAGAAGCCTGACCGCTATTCAACCCCCTCATCAACTCGATGGTGGGGCTAAAGAGCGCAGGCATGCCCCAAACTGCCCAATACCAGATCCATCCGATCGTGAAAGTGGAACCAAGACCGAAAACCATCCACGCCAAGGGATGCCCTATACCTCTTGAATCTTGGCGGCGTGAACTGATCAGCCATGGGGTCAGCAGGATTAGCGCAAAGGCCGCGTATAGGTGCGCGGAAGAGGCTAGAGCGAACAGAACTCCCGCAATGAATTCCCCGCATCTCCCCGCTAGGCCTCCGGCAAAAAGGGCGCATCCTAGGATAAGAAATGGGACCGATGTAGAATCCACATAGGTTGTGCAGATTAGACGGAGCACTGCCGGATTAAAACTCCACAGGATTGAAGCAATGATCCCGGCTAAAAATCCATATCGTTTTCTAAAAAACAGAAAGAGAGATAGGGAAACAGTTGATGATAATATCCAGCGCAGAATCCAGATTCCGTCGATCTCCCCGAAAATCATCCCACTCAGAGCATCGGGAAGAATCCCCCCAAAGCGCGTGGCGTAATAAGGGAATCCGAAACGCAGCACCAAGTCTCCAAAATGCCGAGCATAGGCTAGATAGAATACGGCATCCGTAAAACAGCCCAGCGCGACACGCGGTATGTTCAGAGTAAAAGCGACAAGGATTGGCAGGAGTGCAGCAGAAAAAATCCCTACGGCTGCTTGAATCGACTTTTTAGGCATCGAGCTGATAGAATGTTGCATGCACTTTAGAAGAAGTGGTGCTTTGTTGCACACCGCTGCAGATGGACCAAGTGATGACTTGAACTCTCCTTATAGATTGAGAAAAGTAACTTACGCACTCAATACAGCGAGTGTTTTTCAGCTAAGTCTCATCTCGCCGATCATCCCATCCTAATAAATGATTCTTTTTCAACGGAAGCTCCTCTGGGTGGGTCTTCTAATCACGCTTCTGAATACGTCGCTGGTCCTGCAGTGGTCAGCTAGGCAAGGGCGCTTGGCGCTGCCTGTCTACTTCGATGACAACCACTCCATGGTGGATGGAGCCCGACGATTGGAAATTTGGTATCAGCAGGGAGCAGCATCCGTTTTCAAAGATTATTTAAGTCATCCCTCGCACGCTCCCGGTCATTCAGCAATAGCCATGGCTTCCTTTGCCCTGTTCGGCCTACATGCTTGGGCCCCCTACCTCACCAATGCCATCTTCTTCGGACTTATTCTATATGCCCTTCATCTTGCCCTGCAGGGGATTGCTCCATGGATTCAGTCCGCATGCATGCTATTGCTGGCAGCCTCCCCCATCGCTGGACTCTCTATATTGGAATTCCGATCGGAGGTCGACGTTGCCGAGTTGGGAGCCTTGGCAGTATTGCTCTTTATCACTTGGAGCCGCAAGGAAGGGAATCCACTGCTCGTCTCAGCTTCCGCCCTTTGCTTTGCATTATGCTTTATCATCAAGCCCGCAGTTTTTCCATATACTGCTGGACTGATGGGGCTCTGCGGGCTTTTTCATCTGAGACGAGTTGTGCTAGCAGGAGATTTGCGGATCACCCCGCGTCAATATTTACTATCAATCGGGTGGTTCATACTTCTTGGAATTCTTCCTCCCCTCCCACACTACGTCCTCGATTGGCATCACATCACCGGATACATAGGAGCCGTCGCCTTTTCGCCGTCATCCATCTGGCTCCGGCATGATGACTTGCTTACAGGGCTGCTCTTTCATGTCACCGGTTACCCTGGAAGGATCATGATGGGTGCTTCCCTAAAGCCCCACTTAGTCATCATACTCCTAAGCTTGGTCGTTCGCTTTCTCCGAAGTGGGTCGTGGCCCGTCGGCGTCCCCCTGCTCTCGCTGCTGTTTTTTACATCGGGCGCCTATCTTGGCCTAGCGGTCAATCCCATGAACCAGAACTACTTCGGCATGACTTTCCACTGGTTGCTACTCATCACAACATTGGCAGCGCTTTCGGGTTTGATTACAGCTATTTTTTCACAATATCTACCGGCTTCTGGAATGGCTCTCTGTGCTTTTGCAGTAGTGGTTTTTTTCACTTTTAAATTTCCGCTTTCTATTGATTTTTTCAGGGAGAAAGCCGGCTCGGATTCTGAAACCTTTGTCTGGCTGCAGCGCAGCCCTGAGCTCGTTCTTGGAAGTGTGCGAAAAGAATATATGAACAGCGGGGCCACCAAGGTCTGGATCACCGCTTACACAATGATCAATGCGAGAACTCTCGAATGGTACTCACTGCTGAATCGCGAACCATTTGTCTTCAAGGACTTTTTTGAAAACGACTGGCAAGCCGTGCGTCAGAATCTTGATTGGGCCGATATTGTGGTCGTTCCGGAAAAAGGTACTCCCAGTATCGAAACTATTCTCCCAAACGCATCAATGGCCGGGCGTATGGTTGAACAACTCGATCGCGACCCTCGTTTCAAGTTGCTCGAACGACTGGGGAGTCCCCATGGAGGTCCCGGTTTTCGGATTTATACAAAGATTCATTAGCTGCAAGGATGATCCAGGAATGAAATCCCACGGGACTCCTGGGGGTTTGTTAACGGCCGTATATTCTCTCTAACGAATCATAGTCTCTTGGTGGGAAGCGACGGGTTAGCAGAAGGTTTGATTATAAAGATCAGAAAATCCTTGTTTCCCTGCTCCAGATAAGCTCCGGCACTGCTCAATCCCCTTTTCAGACTTTCTCCATTGTCCTCGTAAGCCTTCCGATTGATTAGGATCGCAGAGAATCCGAAACGCTCTAAATCCTTAATTATTTCATTTGGATTTTTCCCTGCGACATCTTTCTGCCACTCCACATCTCCTCGCCCCTTCACGCTTCCATAGCTGTACCGGAGTTCCTTGGTATGGAGAACGGGTCGAAAGTGCTCGTAGTCCCCCATCTCACGAATCGGTCCCGTTTCCCAATACTCTTTGACCGGCATTTCAAAGACCATCGCACGCGGCGGCAATTTTTCTTCCAAGCATCGGAAGAATTCTTTGTCGCTGCGATAATCATTCCAAGATCTTTGCCTGACTGCTTCCTCCCATATGGGGTAGCGCGGCAGTTGGTCCCAGATACCCAAAGCAACCAGACACGCCGGAATCAGAATCATCCACGGACGGCTTACCCTTAAAGCCCTCCTGTCGCATAGAAAGTAGAGTGCCAGGCACGAAATAAGTATGGATGAGCGACTTGTCGCCCTGAGCAGCAAGAGGCCGAAGGCTCCGAACAGATAATTGACCCCACCCGCCACCGAAAAAAAGAGAACTCCCAAGGTCAGCCAAAAAAACGGGGAAATTTTTTCGAATTTCTTAGCGCTGATCTGGAGAATGCCTAATGACATCATTCCCACAAACGCAACTACGCTGACTACGCCGATATAAGCCGTTTGACTCTCACCCCAGAGTTGCTGCGGCACGTGGGAGTGGTAGAGAGTCCAGGAAATTTTGTTGATAAGCTCGTTCTGATGAGCTCTTGGAAAGATGAGATCCGGTAAATAAAGACCAAACTTGTCCAACCACCAGAGATCCCTGCATACCGCGACATGGTTTTTTCCATGCTGGGCAACATAGATGAAGGTATCGATGTTTTGGATCAAAAATCCTGCAATCGCGGATCCAAGAATCGCAACATAGGCTCCGACTCTCCTCCACTCCTTCGCAACGAATGCCCCAGGTGCCAAGAGTGCCAACAAGATCAAAAATGGCCCAAGATAGTACGGATTGAGGCTTCCCGCTATAAATCCCGAGAGACAACCAAGCAGCAATCCATTTCTGAACTGCAGCCTTAGCCGTTCCGGCCATCCGCACCAGATCAGTGTCAGCACGAGCAGCGGGAGATGCCAATACGCCGTCAGAGTCAGGTGCTGAAGATTTCTCTGAAATGCATAAGGGGCCAAACCAAAGAGAATCGCACAGGCGGCCAAAAGGGCGCGGCCTCTATTTTCTGGGGATAGAAGCCTGCCGCAAGCAAAGAAGGAGATACCTGCAGAAATCTGAAGCAAGAGTACAAAGAGGGTCGTGCCCGCTACCATTCCAAGGGATCGGACTATTTGACCCGCTGTAAAACTGAGCATTTTTTCCGATGGAACATCACTCCAAGAGCCAATAAACGGCGCATTCAGTTGATGAAAGTATCGTGGGGTAATCGGATTGTTTTCCCCCGTGGCATAAGCCTTGATACTAATCATCACGGGAAAAGCATCTCCTTCATAAGCCAGCGGAACTCCACTCCGGAGGCACTCTTTGTAAAAGCAGAGAAATGTCCCTACTATAAAAACACAAACCACCAACATATAAGTAATGTTTTTCAAAAGATGTTTTGTGTTAATCATTAATATAAAATTACCATAATTATTATGGCAGAAAAAACCTGCGCTTCAGCGTGATTCTATCTGAAATCACATGGCTTCATTTTCGATGACATTGGCAATTATTGTCAAAACACCTTTTGACGATAGAATTCCTTGAACAGATGAGACTTCCAGTATCGGCGCTCCTTCCGATCTACAATTGCAGGGAACGACTGGAGAGACATTTGAGAAGCGTCACTCAATGGGCTCCTTTGGTTCAACAACTCATTATCGTTGATAGCGGCTCCACCGATGGTTCAATCGAACTTGCTAAGGAAGTTCTCACTCCATTTGGAGCGCAATTTATCCATACCCCTCCAGGCCTTTATCAGAGCTGGAACGCAGGGATTTCTGAATCCACATCTTGCTGGTGCTACATCACCACGGTGGAGGATCCGATCACCATCGATGGATTGAATCATCTGGTGGAGGTCGCTCTCCGTCACGATGCCGATGTCGTTATTTCACCACCGGAAATGATGAACCATGACGGATCCGCTCCCAGTGAGGCTGTGATGCCCTCCAACCGTCTCGCTGCGTCTTTCGCCAACCTCAACGTAGAGGATCGTCTCTTAGGAAGATGCGAGGCGATACCTCTGTTTTGTGGATGCCTTCCTGATGGCCTTCTGGGTAGCAGCGCCAGCAATCTTTACCGTACTTCTTTCCTCCATAGGCATCCTTTCCCCACGGAGTTCGGACATTGTGGAGACACCGCTTGGGGGCTCACTGCTTCTGTAGAAG